>Ga0214544_1006196_pt1 | contig 22334 bp, 7 predicted proteins | sample CNSS3metaG_FD_160074 | JGI IMG/M metagenome (GOLD analysis project Ga0214544, IMG submission 160074) | Root nodule microbial communities from cowpea collected in UCLA plant growth center, Los Angeles, California, USA - CNSS3 | ecosystem: Host-associated > Plants > Roots > Nodule | place: USA...
ATATAAATATTGGTACTAACGTATTTTTTATTTTAAAATCTTATGTAATATTATTTTTTAGTTTTAAAATATTTATTATGTGGCATCAACTTTTTTAAAGAGAATTTATTTTAAAAAATTCTTAAAATATTAATTTTAGAACTTCATAAAATTTCTATAACATTTTTCACACAAATATTAATGAATACAAATGTTAAAAAAAATATTAATTTTGAGAATTTTCTAAAATAAATCCTTTTAAAAAATTTTACGCAACATAATAAACATTGTAAAACTAAAAAGTAATATTACATAAGATTTTAAAATATAAAAAATAAGTTAATACCGATATTTATATTTATTATATTAATTTTAATATTTTAATTACATTTTAAGTTACGAAAAACTTTAATATAAATAAAAAAATTATAAAAATGTTAATTGGTGTATTGAAGTATGATGCATATATCAAGTATTATTTCTTAAGCACTTTCAAATTATAAACTTTAGATTATTATTGCGTAGTACAATCATATGTAATTAGTGCAATTCGATTCAAAATAGTGTAATTAAGTTCAAAAATAGTACAATTTAGTTCAAAATCAATGCAATCCGGTTCAAAAATAGTACAATTCAGTTCAAAAATAGTGAAGTTGATTCAAAATCAGTGCAATTCGGTTCAAAAACAGTGTAGTTAAGTTAAAAATTAGTGCAGTGCAGTTCAAAAATAGTGCAGTTCAGTTCTGACGTAGTGCAGTTTATAAAACAGTTCAGTTTATATTATAGTGCAGTTCAGTCCAGTTTATTTTTAAGAATAACAGTTCAGTTCATCTGAACTGTTTGTTCAGTTCAGTGCAGTTCATGTGAATAGTTTTTTAGTTCAGTACAGTTTTTGGTAGTGCAGTGCAGTTTGGTTTATTTTGCCCAACCCTAAATGGAAGTACTGGAAAGGTTGGTTTGACATTGCGAAGTGTGGGGAAAATTATCATTGCCATGGTTATCATCATGTTAATCCTAATATTTTGAATCCTCTATTTAAGGAATGTTTCCTAGATTTTATCTTTTTTTCACTGCATACCACACCCGCCTAGTAAATGGCACCTGGTGTCATTGAACTTGTTAGAAGCTAGGTTAGAATTTATTTAATGGCGTAATTTTGTCATACTTGATTTTAGTGTCAAAGCGTATATTAAATTTGATTTTGGATTCATAAAGTATGCTACGAAATAATTGTGTTTCTGTTAATTTTTAAACGCTGATAATTAAGTCCTGCATTGCTTAGCAGTGATTAGTTGTTTGTAATCCTTCAGGTTGCCAGAGGGTTGACTAGAGGATCGTTCGAGGTCAAACCATTTACAGATGACAAGGTGGAAAAAAACCAGCATCAAGTTGCCATTTCAATGTTAAGATCCTCGGAGGCCAGAACCAAAAAGCCTGGCCAGAATGTGACTCTTGTTCAAGTCAAAAAATCAAAGGCTAAGGGAAAATAAACAGTTCTTCCTTGAAATATTATATGATCTTGTCCCACATGAATTTCGTTTTTGCCATACTCTGGGAGTAAAACTTGGGTCAAAGGTTGGAAGGGCAAAAATAATGAGTTCACTTTTGGGAGTAAGTTAAAACGGCTCTAATGGGTGGAGCTTATAGGCTCTAATAATCTCAACGAGCAATTTTGTTCATAAATTTTTCAAGTGATTGCAGGTTGCACTTTTCACATCATTTGACATACCAATGAACTGTGCCATGGAAGGATAAGAAAGAGAAACCGGGGCACTCCAGCAATCATTTAGCATGATCTACAGAAATAAAACCACATTGATTGAAAATTTTACTTCCTGAAGCAAACAGTTCAAGAGTAGTGCCAGGGTCAGTCATAAAAAACAATAGCATGAGTATAGTTATGAATGTTGTTGCAGTGCTACCCCCATGATTTTATTTTTGTACATCATTTTTTGATATTATAATTTCTCAATATTTTATGGTTACTCACAGTTGGGTGAAAATGAGTTAAATTGAGGTAGATTGTGATGTACAAGGCCGAGCTTGACTTGTTTTTCAAGTTATAAATGCTCGAGCAATCTTGGAATAGACTAATGAGTTTATATTTATATGCAAGTCAGGTCAAAAAGCCTCTAAATAGGCTAATAAGTATATAACTTTAAAATATAATAGTTAAATTTCAATACTATACTATTACTGTCATTACTTATTGTTACTATTCCCTGGAACTAGCCTTTTAGTCCTTTAACAAATTGTTACTTTTTTTTAAAAGCATTTGTTTGATGTGAGTTAAGGATACAATTTTGTCTATTTTCATCCCTTTGGACACTCCACCCCTCCTTATAATTAGCACTCTAATTGCGTTGTTCAAACAGTATAACAAATTATATGATACCTGACCAGATTAAAGCATTATAACTGATGGCTGATGGATTTATGTCTAAATTAGTTTTGTAGTATTTATTTCATTCCACAATGTGTTTAGTTTATTTTATTTTAATAAAAGAAACACTTTACCTTATCAATTTCAGAAGGATATTCTATATAAAAAAAGTACTATTCCCTATAAATTATGTTGATCCTACTGAAATAGCAGTTCCCGTGAAACAAAGGAGACAAAGAAAAATAATTATGTTTTCAAATGCAATGCTTTTAAAATCAGAAAAATGACTGAACTTGAAAAATCTTCGGTTTATGTTTCATTGATTAGTCTGAAGCTGAATCAAACTGATAATAACAACCTCACTCTGAAGTAAAGAAATATAATAGTTCATAAGTCCAATTGGTTGAACCGACCAGTCCAAATACAAAAGCCATGAACAAAAGAATCTGTAACGCCATAAAAATTTTAAGGAAAATGAATGAATTTGTAACATCAGAATCCCAAGTGTCATCCCAGTTGCCGAACACTGATTAAAAGAAAATGTTTTCTTTTTATGGCAATGAAAAAACACTTGTGGAATATCTTTTCCCAGTCTTATTCTTTGGGGAAATACTTTTCTCCTCTCTTTACAAGAATGTCAGGCCTTAAAAGAGAAACAAAATCAAGCACCAAAATAACTATTATTATATCTTTGAATTTTCCACTAAAGTAGTAAAGTGGGTGAAAATGCAACAGAGAAAAATAGTGCAAGTAATGGTAACCGTGATTTCTGGTTGTTTAATAATTATACTGATAATGCAAAAAGGAAAAGCACAAAAAAAAGATCAACTTGAGCAATTGTGCTAATGGATATAAGGGGTTTAAGAAGGAAACAAATTTAAATTAAGAACTTCAAAACTTCAAAGTAGTCACTACTCTTACAGTACAAAAACTATAACGATTTTACTCCTCACTGCTAAGGCTAAAGGATAAAAATTCTCAAATGCAACACATAACAGCTAAAAGTACATGAGAGTATATTTCAATATATCAGCCATTGAAGTTTCAATTCTCACATTAGTTTGCTGCAACATTACAGGTATTAATGCCATCCTTGCAATCACTGGTCAAATCATTGAAAGTTTCAAGCTGCTTTTTACCTCTCAAGAACACTTCTGTATCAAGTGACACTCTCATGTAACCATCGAATTCAACTCCAACCCCGTTATTGAGTTTTGTTGTCTCAGAGTACCACTCACTAGTTTCATCCCAAAGTTCTTTATACTCGTCAAGAAAATGAGTGGTATACTTGTCTTTCAGAGGGTCGAAGAAAGATTTATCAGGTTCATTTGTTGCTATGTAGAGGTTCCTTCCTTCCTCAATCTTGTCACCCAAGGTTGAAAGAAGTGCATCAGGAGAAGTATGTGCATCAAGATTAGGCCACAGCTCCTTGTTCCTTGCTTTTTCCCCTCTCACAACATGAACAGAATCGTAGTCCCAATTCATCTTTGAAGCAATTGCAGACACTATATCCATCAACCTCCTCGATTTCCATAACAAATGCCACGGCCTTTGAACTACGGATTCTGTCTCTCCTTCACACACTCTATACCAGTAGTTATCTGGCTCCACAGATCCAAACTTCCTCATGATCAAGGTATCCTTCACATCCCTAAGCTTCATAGGTGTAACCCTAAAATCTTCCACAAGATTAAGACTCATCCCATCTTTATTTTGCCACTTGTTCCAATCTTCCCAAAACTGCTTCTTGTCCAACACAGATGCCGCCTCCCTTAAATGCTCAAAATCAAAGTAGAACCTGAAATCTTTGCCCTCCTCATCCAGCCCTGATGATGTGTAAATGGAAGACAGACATATGCTCAAATCCATTATCAACGTTCGGTTCAGGTACTGAGCTTCCCCAAGAGCGCACAAGAAACTCCACAAGTAATGATTCATGCTCTTACACCTGTCTCCACCACCTTCATAAATCAAGTATTTACCATGACTAAATGAACTTTCAGATTCTACCACAGGGAGACTGTCATTAACAAACTCTCCAACCACTGGTAATGCGCTGGCCAGCTCCAGATTCGATGGCGTCTTCTCTAGCCCACCTTTCAGATGCTTCTTCCTCTTCCTGGCATTTACACCAGTATGGTACTCCCCAATGCTAACAATACTAAGTGTACAATTCTCAGACCTATCAATCACAAACCTCCTATAGTCCTTATAAAAAGCAGCAGCTTTCCCTTCCTTAGGCCTAAACCGCCAAGCCATATCGCAAGTGCTGTCATTGGAACCCGCAACTGGCTTCCCAAATCGGTAAAAATGGATATCCTGAAACTTGTCAATGGTCGCCCTCATCATCAAATGAAACACCTCAGGGTCCTTACAATCAATAGGGCCACTCACATCACACTGAGAAACTGAGGCAGCATCGCCGCCATCAGCAGTATCGGCACTAACCAAGTTATCAACATCGGTTGAGTTGATAATGGAGCCAAAAACTGTTTCAGGAGCGGCCATGAAATCCTCCCCTGTTCTAACAACAGAGTTATCAGACTTAAAAGTGGCATTGGATTTGGAAGTGAGGAATGTGGTGATCTTGGTGGAAGGGTGAAACAAGGGATCCTCAGGTTCATAATTGGCAGCCATAATCGTGAACACCAAAACACCAATAACAAAAAATGAGAAGCAAACGTTCCCAATCATGGCCATGGCATTCTGACCTAAATTCTCAGGCCGGAAAGTCCCGGTTCTAGAAAATGCAGACCGACCCAGCATTCTTATTGTGTATCAAATCACCCCCGAGATATGTATCCTACAAGAACATCAAAAAACAATGATACCCAGTAAACTAAAGGGGATTCTGACAGCGAAAAGGGTTTAAAGTTGTCATTTTTATTAGAGAGAAGAAATTATGAAATGAACAATCAATGTAATTTGAAGATCTGAAAATGAATGAAGCAGAAGAAACTAAATCTTATGAGAGTGAACATGTACAGATACAGATACCCATCTATCCAAATTGCAAGATCTGAATTCAGAATTCAGAATTCAATTGATAACTAACCTTTTATGTTGAAGAAAGATGGATCAAGCAAAAGGCATCACTGACACCCTCTCTCTCTCTCACTCACTCACCGAATCTTTCGCTGCTGTTCATATATGAAAGTTGTCAACACAAAATCGAATTATGATAATTCAAATATTAAAAGAAAAAAAGCATAAAATATTATGACGTGATAGATAGTATAAGATTATGAGTGGCACATAACATCAATTAATTAATGAAAAGATGAATAGTTAATTAATTCACAAATTAAAAGTTAATAATTTACTTTTCTAAATAAAGTAAATTTTAGAAAGATAATTAGTTGTTTGATATCTTCACAATTAATTATAATGGTTTTATGAATTATGATAATGTGTTTTTGATAACAGAAGAAGATGGTCACCGACAATGGCAAAAAGGTAATTGTGACACGCCACTCGACGCTGCCACGTAAATTCATACCTTTCGTTTTTGGACAGTAATTTCTGATATAGTTTCCGCTAATATAAAAGAAAAACCAAATCTTAAATATTAAAATTAGTAAGTAATATAATATTTAATTGTATTAACTTTACTTTATGCACAGATAATTTATTCAATTTATTTTAAAATAATATTATATGAAACTATTTTTCATTTTATGTTAAAAATAAAGAATTGAAAATAAAATTATAATCAGTAGTCTTATTAAATAAAGAAAAATTATTTAGTGAAGATTGACCTGGAATGAGGCCATCCATGGCAGAATTATTTAGTTTAAAATATATTCTTATTATTTAATATCCATTTTTTTTCTCCCAATTCTAGGCCGGCCATGTGGGACAATTGAGAATTGACTTTTAGTGTACCTAAATATGTGAACGACTTTTTTTATTATTTAACTTTTATATATTTCAAATTAAAAAAATTAACTCTACAAATAAAAATGATAAATATTTTATTACATGACTATATATAAAAATTACATAAATTAAAGTTGCACTTGGGTAGTTTTATTTTTAATTCTTTGATTTTAATTCAGATGAGATTTTTCTTGTAAAACTAGTGTTTTTGTTAATAATGTTTTCATATTTGTTGAATTTCTTGTAACATAGTTAATTTTTTTTAGTTCTGATTATTATGTGCAATGTTAAATTTAGATATTGTATAACATTTTAGGATTGATTTTGCATAGAGGATTAACCTGCACCAACCAGTAGCTTTTGGAAGAGTTCAAGAGTTTAACTTATTACTTAGGTTAATTGTAACTAGAGTTAGGATAGTTTAGACAGTTTTACCTGCTGTAGGAGTTGCTATGACCTGTAAAATACAGTTTTTCTAGTTTTCTGAGTCTGAGTTGCAAGCAAGCATGAATAAGGCCTTAACCAGACTTCATTCAAGACATCACACCATGACTCACAAATAATACAACTGTATTTCTGAAATAGTTAGACTCTTAGGATTTTGGGAATATCATTATGTTGTTATTCTTTTGAGTAATTCATTGTTCCAATATTCTGTTGACATTGTTTTAGACTTGCTTACATGTTCATAACATAATCTCATTCAATGCATAGCACTTATACCCATTTTCTGCATATACATAAAGGTGTCAAAACATGAACCATGAACTATAGACTAGTTCTGTCATATTTGGTTTCAACCTCGATTTTACTGTTTTTGAATGATTAGATGATTCTAAGTCCATCTCGTGCATGCATATATTCACTCAAACATGTTCCAACGAGCTGCATTGCACAAGTTATAGTTTTGTTCTCGTATGGATTTCATCAAACAGTTTGTGCATTTTCGGGTTTTCAGTTAGGACTTTCTTCAAACACTTTCGTTATACATAGTTTCACTTAGTTTTTCTTAATACTGACTTTCATAGTGTTGGTTCTCAAGTGGGTATTCACCAAAGTCCCACATCGAGTAATATGAAGAAGAGAGCAGCAGAAAAATACTATAAAAATAAAGAGTTGGTTTTAGAGTTGTTATCACAACTCAATAGGTCTCTTGGGTGTATAAGGGGCTTGGGTAGTTGTGTGTCATTTGAAAGTTTGCAATTTTTGCTAGAAAAATTGTACTATGAAGGGTTTGTAATTTTGGTCCACAAAAATTGCACACTTGGGTGATAATATACTTCTTATTGAGTGGTTGTGGATGTAGGCCTTGAGGTGCCGAACTACGTTAAATTTCCTGTGTGCTTTTATTTATAATTTTTCTGCTCTTATTTGTGGGTGTGCTTCCGCTTGAAGAGATTATTATTTTTAGTGCGTGATTTTCCAACACATAGTGTGTTCCAATATATCATTCATTGCATCCTAAACATTTATTAGTGATTTCCAACCATTCTAAAGTAGTTTCATACTAGATTTGCATTTCTCTTATTCAAGATACCATGCATTCTGTCACAGCACTTGTGTATACACTTTCTACACTAGTTTTAGTTCATGCATCATGTTCATTCCATTCTTTAGACTAGTGGTAGTTATATCCAATATTGGTTTATGTTTCTATATTGAAATATTTCCCATATTGTGAAACATTAACATGGTTAAACTCTAACAAGCTTGCTACTAAATTCGGAGTTACTTGGATTAATACTCAGGTTTTTCTTACACTACATTAAGGGGGTGATTGAGATTTTAGTACGATTCCTATGCGACTAAGGACTTTAACAATTTTTCTAGTGATTTTATGATCTCACATACAAATTGGGAATGATAGATACTCATTCGTAAGTTTGAGAGAAATGTTATTAGTAGGATATTAAATGCATTCGTTACTAATGTTGTGTTAATGTAGGTATTTATATCCATATAATTTCACATTATAATATTCTCCATATTGTGAAACATTAACAAGGTTAAACTCACAAATTAACTATTAAATTCGGAGTTACTTGGACTGATACTCAAGTTTTTCTTACATTATATTAAATGGGTGATTGAGATTTTGTTTTGAAGTTACTTGGACTTATACTTAGGTTTTTTTTACACTACATTAAGATGACGATTGAGATTGAGATTTTTGTTTTGATTCCTATGCGACTAAGGATTCTAAGTTTTCCTATATTTAGTGATTTCATTATCTCATATGAAAGTTAGAAATGATAGATACCCACTCGTCGACTTAAGAGAAAATGGTTTTAATTGGATATTAAATGTATTACTGGAAAAATATTAAATGTATTACTAGAAACTAATAGAAGTTGTTGAAGATTCTAGAGTTTTCTAGATGTGAACTTAAGAAGTATTTCAAATCAATCAATTTGAATAAAAATAATCTTTCTTTCATATTGATTCCTTTTAAATAATATACATAATCATAGTTGAATAGATAGTTATTTATCACATTATCATAATATCCAAAAAATAACATTTCACATCATTAACAAAGTCTAACTCTAGATAATATACATTTGAGAAATTCAAAACAGTAAGAGGTAAGAAAAGAAATTAATTGAAGGTGAAAGGAAATAGAAAAGAAATTAATTGAAGGTGAAAGGAAATAATATCCGGATTAAAAAAGTATTTAAACTTATAAATTTTATTTCTTACAACTAAAATTATTTTCATTCCTTTACTAACTTTTTAGTTTTAAAATAGCTTTATAACTTTTTCTACCGATCATGTCCTTAATATGAAAAAAGTGGTGGCCTAATTACAACCATGGTGCGTATCTCCTGTAAATTAGCAAACCTTTCTTAAATTCGTGATCTGAGAAAGAAATACATGCAAGGACAGAAACCTGGTGAAAGTATGCGGTGTAATTAATTATAAGTGCTGAGGTCAGTAACTCAATCTCATGTTAGTCTTGTAAACATCAATACACAGTCATGTAGGAGAGCAACATAGACTCACTTTCCATGGTGATCTAGTTAACACAACAACTAGCCCCCCAGAGAAAAAAAAATGAAAACACATATTTACAAGTTAAAACTCAATTGTGCAGTTGCTTGATGAGGAAAAAAAGGTACACATCAAGTGGAAGGAATAGAAGGAGTGCAAGATGCAGCCCTATGCTGGATGCATTTCATGCTGTGTTCCATACTCCTTTGAACCATATCTTGCAACAACTGTTTGGCAGTTTCAGCAGCTTTATCTGCGCCATCTACCCGTTCAGCAATGTCATAAACAATTTTCTCCAAAACTGATGAGGTTAGTCTTTTTTCTGGGGGAGAATCTCTGAGCAAATCCAGAAGCACACGAGCTCTATCTTGAGCTTCAGCCGTGCCCTCCACGGTCAGCCGTAGCAGACCCGGAATTGCACCTTCTTTAAGAATCAGTTCTCGGTATTTATCTCGGCAGCTTTGGCATAAAGATAGCAGAGCTCCTACAGCATGTTCTGTGCTGACAAGTGATCCATCTTCAACTGTCTCAACTAGGGTTAAGATTCCACCATCTGCAATTGAGATTGCAGTTCGCCCTTCTTCAGAGTTGGAAAGGATTTCAAGCAGTGCTGTGGCTTTTTCTGCAAACTTGGAATACTTCTTGCACTCTTTAAGAAGGTTGATCAGAGGGAAAACAGCACTAGGATCAAGAAGTTCGATGGAATTCTCATTGAAGGTAGAAAGATTATGGAGGGCTGTAACAGCATCAACTTTGCCTTGAACACTTCCAGATTTGAGAATCTGAACAAGAAAAGGTGCTGCTCCAGAAGCAGCAATAATGGGCTTGTTGGATGCAGCAGCTGAGAGTGTCAAGACTGCAGCTGTAGCTAATTCTCGTATACCGCTATTTTTCATCTTGAGGAGCTCCACCAGTGGAGGCATGGCACCATCTGTCACTATTTTGACCTTGTTTCTAACAAATATGAACTCCGAAATGTTATGCAAAGAACTAATATATAAGAGAAACCTAATTCACAAAAAGAACGAAGAAAAGGACTCAAAACATGAAATACATAGTAGTCATAACAACAAAAAGAAATGCAGAGGACTACATTGAAGATGATACAGAATGTTTCTACCATTATTTAAGATATACCACACCCAAAAATGTCCGAGTCACCATCAAATCAGGTAATGGTAGCCAAAGATATGAATAAGCACTCGCATTAATGATCACATATCACTGTGAGCATAAACAGTCACACAAAAGAAAACTAGCATCTACATTTTAACAAAACTACAAGAAAGTAGTTTTACACAAGAATTAACTGACCTAACATTTGGTATTGATCAATTTCTGTTTCATCCTATGGAACTGTTTCAAGGTGGAAGCCACCTGATAGGAAGATATACATTGGCAATGCTAATGCCACATAATCTAAAAAATGGTAGTACTAATTGAGAAGTATGGTTACGATGCCACATCAGAGAACATTGTGAAAACATGTATGTTTGGTATATGATTTAATGTTTGTTGCAGGTAATCAGTCTATACATCAAACTTTTGTCCCTAAGGTTAAAAAGCATCTCACAATCACAGCTGCTGCACAGTAAGGACATATTAACTTCTGGGAAGAAGGATGTGCTGCTGCAGCGATAAAAACTGTCTACTACATGGTTATCAGCATCACACAAAACGTTTTACTCAAATCATGATTTGATATGACGTGAAATTGTTTGAAATGGCTTCTTAATCTCAAGAATCACATTTCTGAATCGAATTGTGCATGTCCAGATCATATGTGAAAACAGGTTGGGCCACTGTGACCTGTTTTTAAGAATTGTTTTTTAGTTTTATTTTTCAAATTACTTTATAAGATTGGAGGGAAACTGAAGAATCTTTCCTTCCCACGATTCCAAAAGATGGTCCCCCTATGCCCCTTCCAGTTGGAAGTTTGGACATGTTCCCCCCATACCCATAGAGCTTTTTATGCTTTGTTTTTCCTCCCACAGTGATGCACAGGTAGTTGGTCCCCACTTGTCCCTTTCTGCCATTTGTTTAAAAGGTTCCTACTCATTGTCATTGCTGTGATGTTTTTTAGTAGGGCAAATGGGAAAAACAAATAAAAAGGACATTGAGGTGGTCATGTGGAACCACTCTAAAAGTGTTCTGTTCCTATGCAAAGACCTTCAGACAAATGCAAGTGTTAGTTGCATACTTGTTCGGGTGTTGTTACAAGGATGAAGTATTACCTTGCTGGAACAAATGAGAATGAGAATGTGAATGCTAGTACATTTGCTCCGGACGAAGTTACAGCTATCTTTCTGAAGTTGCTAAAAAATAAAAAAAGCTGAAGACAATAAGATGCAAATAGTCAACAATGCTAGGAAATATGTATTAAGTACCCAAGATGCTAATACATAAAAGGGAACAGTGGTGTCATCCGCTAGAAAGGGGAAAGAAGGATCATCTATGAAAAGGGTTGAAAGATAGAGTTGCTTATTCAAGGAATTTGCAAAAAGTGCATCAATGTTATTGCTTTTGATATCAGAGGACAAGGATAAACAAAGTGACTTTGATCTTGGGGATGATGAATGAAAAAATCATTAGATTAGCTTATGTACTGTAACAGGAAATATTAATCTGTCATCTATATTGATACTTTCATGAGGGTTTGAACCACTTAAAAGCTGTGCAGTTGGTCTTATTGTAATTTTGATTTATGATTTTAATCTTGTTTTCTTTTGAATCTTATATCTCTGTAATGTTTTAAATGTTTCTTCACATGAAAATATACTTTAAGTTGGTAGCAATTATTGATCAGTAATTCAGTATCTTACTATTCGTTATATAATCCAATTTAAGATTCAGAATTTAGGTACGAATTTAAATTTATAATCTAGTACATATCCTCATAAACAAGTTCAAGACATATTCTTTACCCATTGTTTGGGAAGTGGACCAAGTCAAGGCAATGAGCCAAACCCCACATCTGTGCCAATTCTTACCCACCTAATCAGATATAACCCACATATTCTTCCACCACAAAGACACAATTCATTGTCCTAATAGCATCAGCCTATTCCTTCTTTTCAAAATTTTCTTTGGGGAGGGGAGCTTTTTTTACACCTTTCATGAGAAAGTCATGCAAAACCCGATCGGGCATGACCAGCTGGTGTGTTGTACCAGAATCAGATAATTCATGTGGAGCAAATCACTCATTTGTGATTCCTCTGATTCAAGCACCAAAATATTTACAACATGATTTGCATCAAAAGCTCCTTGAATTGAATCTATGCACGATACTGATAACAATGCATTAAATTGACTGGGTATACCATAGATCCAATTTGACCACTCTGTACCTGATTCTAACAAATACTCCCCCATCAAAAAGAACATGTGTTAAAAAGCAGCTGGCGGACATTTAACAGAATTTCGTATTTCGTCACAACAATCAGTAGTAGGTGCAGTATGCACTCCAGGTAAAGATGCACTTAAAAGGTATATTAAATTAGGGGTTACCAAAAATATCTCTCATGAGTTCATTTTTAGCCTAGACACATTAAACTGTGAACCCACACACCTCACCCAAAGAAATGTCACTGCATATACCCCGCCACCATGCATCCTCAACGCATTCCATTATGATAACCACCCTAGATCATTTTTCACTGCTACAGGCTAGAACTGGTAGTGTATCTGTTTATTTTCTGTTTAAGCTTAGTACTAACTACATCGATAAAATCATGGAAATTCAGTTACAAATGTTATGTTATTTTTTGAGAACTGCCCACGATAAAACAGAAACTATATCTGGTAATGTCAAGAGTTAAATTGACCAAACATAAACATTAAAGAATAAAACTCTAAAAAGAAGATCGGACAAGAACAGAAAAACAAACATATCCTACAAAACAAGCCACCTAATCTTCAACAAAGGGTTTCCAGTTGCAATGTTGATTTCTATACAAGAAGATCAAACATATATCATGAATTTAAGACTATAAGTTAGTCCTCGTTCCAAATTGCTTAATTTTTATACCAAAACAGCTTTTTATCAGCTTAGGTTATTTCTGCAGCAGCTTGAACACCAAATAAGTTAATCCAAAAACAAACCCACACAAAACCTGTACCATTCATATAATTTAGAGAAGCTATTTCGAACAAAATGTATAGTTTTCTTTGAACAGTATCACGAAAAATAATGATTTATAAACTAGATACAGCAGTACGATTTATAAATTATAAGGAAAAAGTCTCTCTTTTTTTCTTTTTTTGGTTGGGATAAAATCAGCAAACCCATCCCTTTCCCACTACCTTGTGAAAATGGAAAGTAACAACCATCACAGTAACACTTCATATCCACATACCAACACAAAAATCAGATTCAAACGAACCAAACAAGATCACACAAAGACCCATTAACCAAATTCGCAGACCCATTAGAGAAATCACAAAAATATGCATTTTGGGAGAAAGGGTACCGTTCATTGCGAACAGCGAGGTTGAGGAGAGCGAGAAGAGAGGATTGGCGAGCTTCGATGTTGGAAGAAGACAGCATCACCACGAGGGGTTCAATCACACCCGCTGCGGCGAGCTTCGCACGTATCTTCGACGAGGACGATGATTTCCGAACCATCTTCCTTATCTCCCTCGCAGCCTCAATCTTGGCGCTGAGGTTCCCGTCCAACAACTTCTCCGACAGCTCGATTATCTGAGCGTGTTTTCCGAGGTTCCATGACGATGATGCTTCGGATTCTGCTTCAGTTTCCACTTCTATGTTCTCTCCCTCTCCCATTTCTCTCACTCACTCGCAGTGTGTAGGGGCAAAAGCCAACCCTTTCTTCTTCTTCCCAATTCCTAAGCCCTTTTTCAGAAAAACAGGGACTTTATTTGTAAATAAATAAATGGGGTTTTGTTTTGGGTAAAATAATAATACTACTACCTGATACTCTGGGAGTAAGTATAAATATATAGAAAAAATAAATATAGAGAATCGTAGACTTAATAATTAGCTTTATGAAGTTTTGTTGGCTACTGGGGCTTAGTTAAGGTTGTCGTTGTACATACATGTGTGTGTCGCATGTGTGTGGAGTCATCTAACCACCAGTTTTTTGCCACCAAATTTTGTCGTTGTATAAACTTTATTTTACACTTCTACAGTTACAGACAGACATGAATCCATGAAAAGAGAACTTATTAAAGTGACAGAATGTGAAAATTAGAAAGTGCTTATTTCGTATCAATTTTATCTGTTATATATATTTTTTTAAATTAGGATAAGAGAAACGAGAATATTATAATAGTTCACTGATTTCAAAGACTTTTCGGGTATGTTTGCATAATTTCGTATATTACTCAAAATCTTATATAATTTTCACTTTATGTATGATTTTGGACAGTCTAAATAGATTTTCAAATAAACACTTAATGGTTGGACAATAATTAACCTTAGGGGAGTTATTAAACATGGAAAATAAATGTTGAGAGAGTGATTGGGTTAAGTGGTCGATAATTGAGCATAATTGCTTGACAATGGTATATTTTCATGACATTAACCGACGAATGTGAATTTGTAGAATATCAATATACTACTATTGTTAATTAAACTAGTGACTAAAGTATTTTTTGTCGGTTAAGTATACAATGTGTAAGTTTCATCAATATAGTCTCTTAGAAACTTTTTTCAAACTAGATTTGTGACAGGAGGATTAGATTTGAAATTATACGATAAAAGCAAAAGGTAATTATGTTTTTGGTTTTTATTTTTGTTCGAAAATATTGATTTGTTCCCTCTATTTTTATAAGTCTCAATTATATTTCTAATTTCGATAAATGGTATTAAAGATGTGATTTTTGTTAACTTGGGTTAAAATGCATTTGGAGATGTTGAGGTAAATTTAAAATGCAATGAAACATTGTGTAATTTTAGGAAGATGTACATGTCATTTAGGTGTTTTGGTTGAATCCCTAAATTGTGAAATTATTTCTCTTCTTCTCCAACATTATGGTGAGCGTAGGTGAGTGATGAATCTAGGGCAGTCTTCTACATCTTCCACTTGCAATGTTTCAAGAATGCAGAACCCTAGTGTGTCATGTTGTGGTGGAGGTGGGTGTATAAGTATGGTTGTAGCACACTTGCTATTATGGGGAGAAATGTGTGTTGAGAACTGCGAAGAACAAAGGAAAAAGATTTTGGGGTTGCCCAAACTTCTTTAGTAATTTTTGTATGGTTTTTCGGTTTTTGTTAATGACAACATAGTTTTCATTGTTGGTGACGTGAATGGTGTTTTTCGAACATAGTGGAAGTGAACATTGTGGTGGATGCAATTACTTCAGCTGGTTTAATGATGTTGGGATTGAAGAAAGGGGTTGTGGCAGCACTGTTAAGATTGAAGAAAGGGGTTGTGGTAGCATTAAGAATGAAGAAAAGGGTGGTGGCAGTGTGAAGATTGAAGAAAGAGGTGGTGGCATTGTGAAAAATGAAGCAAGGGATGGTGGCATTGTAAATTCACAACAAATGGGAAGAAGTTGCTTGATGGTAGAAGAACTGGTTGCTGATAGGAACAAAATATTTGATTTGGAGAAATGTATTAAGTCTTTTGAAAAAAGGATTAAGGTGTTGACAAGAGTGGTTTGTGTTGTTTGCGTATTGAACATAGTCAATGTTGTTGATCAAAAATTAGAAGATGAGTTGTGAGAACTTGTATTGTAGTTGACAGGTGTGATTTGTGTTCTTTATGTAATGTTTGAAAATTAATGAAAAAGTTGTAGTACTTAATACTCTTGGTTTAAAAATGTTTGTAGCACTTGGTGGTTTAAGCATTGGTTTTCAAACATACATACTGATAAGCATAAATGAAAGTGGTCCACCAATTAAGAATTTAACATCAGAAAATAAAGTGATCCATAAAATGTAAAACACTTGCTTCATAATGATAACCATAAATGAGAGTGGTTCACCACTTAAACATTTAACATCCCAAATTTAAAGTGGTTCACCACTTAACAATTGTACATAATAAAATAAAGTGGTCCACCACTTAAGAATTATACATAACAAAATAAAGTGGTTCACCACTTGATATGCAGTCATTCAAAAAGCTATACAAACAAGTGGTATTAAGTTCTTAATAGTAAAACAAGTAATACAAGATAAGATTATATAGCAATGGTTGCATGTCATGGTTTCCATATGTGTCTCCTCCTTGCATTGAGCTTTGGCCTAATGATTGCTTTTCCACGTGATTGTTGGGTTGCTTGATGAGATTGTTGAGTAGAATGCATTAATGCTCTAGTGACTTACACAGGTGATTGCATAGAAGGTTGTGATGCTATGTCCTGTGGCTGGGCTACTTCATTAAAAGGTTGTGATGGTTGTGAAAGTTGTTGGGATGCTTCAGTAGAAGGTTGTTGGGATGCTTGAGTAAAAGGTTGTGATGGTTGGTGGAATGATTGAGTAGAAGGCTTTGTTGCTTGGTTTTGTTGCTTTGGAGTAGGTTGATGTGGTTGACCCGATCTGGTTGAGTTTAATTTTGCCTGATATGCTTGGGGGTAATTGCTTCTGTTTTGTCCAACTTGCCTACATATGTGACATCTTTTATGTAAACTCGTTTTTCTCATTTGTGTATCATCCTTTCTTAGCTCTCATTCTTGTAATCTTGTTTTCTTCTTTGGTCTACCTAACAATATTCTTTTTGTTGAGGGCAAGACATCACGATATGGTGTAATGTCTCACATCTTATACCCATTGATAGAGAATATGATGGACAATTACATCTTTTCATACATGGACTTTTTATTCCAATTGGAGATAAAGTCTTCTCCATTTATATTTAAAAACTTCATTACAACAAAGGAAGGACAACATGGAATCTTCGTGATGCTCCACTTCCTACACGTGCACGATGTTTGAACAATGTTGACCACAAAATTTTCCCTAATGTATGTGGCATGCCTGACTTGAAATATCTTATTTGCTAATCAACTGTATGGTTAAAACATGAACACAATGAATTATTAATATAACAAGTATTACAAGTATACAAACACAACTGTAATTACCTAGGAATCCAATATCTTGTAAAGTATGCTTCGTTTTGAAATCTTGTCAGAATTTGGGACAAATGGAACTCCCCCACACTTAAAACCTTGTTTGTCCTCAAGCAAAATGTATCTTGGCTTAGAAATACATCTACTCAACAAAGTTCAAACAACTACAAAGCAAGTTCACACAATCAATTCAGATAACATTCATGAATGATCTCCTTACAAAAAGAGAATATGTGTAATCTTTCAAATCCTTAGCTATGGTACTCACAATGCAAATATCACAAGAATGTATACATATGCTTTATAAGAGATTAACAACCATGGCAAAGATGTTTTCATTGGTCAACCAAAGGAACCAATCCTCACTAGAAAGAGTGTTTCACTCAAGCACACTAGTGTATAGGGATGTGCGTTATTCTCTCTTCTACCACTAATTGCACACAATTTAACTTTGCTTTTTCATTTCAAGAGTCAAGAGTTATCAAAACATGCAAACACCAACAAGGATTTTATTTGGTAAATTGTGAGAAGGCTAGGAAGGGGAATGGTGTTTCTAGGTAGCATGAATGAGTAAAGAGAGCAATCACATCAACTTGACAATTTTTTTCATTCTACTCTCTTATATTTGAAAACTAGAACACAACCAAACACCACATTCCAACCACATTATTCACTTTTTTTTCTTTTTTTTTCTTTTTCTCTTTGTCTCTTTTTCTTTTTCTTTTAAAGATGAAATATTACAAGACTGCACCACACCAACCACAACCATTTCTAATATGTTTCTCATGTTTCCCCTCTTTTAATGAATTCCCCCACACATTGAACCACATTAATGACCATGATATGTTTGCTCTCTCCACTTAAGGTAAGGCGGTCAAATGTTTTCAACAAAGCTCAAGGGTTCAAAGATGAAGGAAATGTGTTTTTAATGCTCAAAAGTTGCATAAAGGTTTTAGGCTAGAAAAACAAGTTGGCATTTTGGGTCAGAACATGATGCAAGGAAGGAATAGGAAAATGCCTTGTTATATGTAAACATGCAGATGAAAAACAACTAGCTATGAAACTCAAGCAAATTTAATTGTAAGCCAAAAGAGATAGCTATCAATGGATAAAACTCTGAGACTCAAAATCTCACTCGGTTCAGTCCTAAGGTTGTCATACAATTTGCCACAATTATTAACCGTAGTAAAAATAATGACCATATTATCATAATACAAACATGAGAACAACCACAATCACTAGATTTCACAAGGTCACAACACACACGCAATGTATTCCAAATTAAAGTTATGAGCAAACATACATGGTTCTTCTCAAAGTCATACAAAACTTACTCAAAGTCATGAAACCAATGCACGCATATTTGTCAGACTAACCAAGGCACATTTTTTATTATTGAAAGCATGAAATGAAAATAGAAAAGGAAAGAAAGCAAACTTTTTTTGGGTGGGTACGCCTACTACTCAAATCTTTATGCTTTTTGTGTCTTCATCCTCATCATCATCAATACCTAGCATTCACAAGAACACAAAAGATACTCGAACAAATAAGTTAACCCAATATTTTTATAACCTAAGATTTAAGAATTGAAAATAAAAAAACATTAAAACAAAGGAAGATAATTGAAAGGAGAAAACATAAAAATAACAAGAAAAATGTAGAACATAAGCACAAGCACACCAACCAAACAAGAATACCACTATGCAGAATGATGAAAAGAGATTTCCCAAGCAACCTCACTCAGATTTCGCTTATTGCAAGATTACTTAGTACTATCCTAAGGTGATGAATACTACTTTCCCAGTTCTCTAAGGTAAAAACACTCAAATTCCACTTGTTGTGCCTATCTAAGCCTAAAATACCTTATCCCATGGCATAAGCATAGGTCAAAACTTGCATAAAAAACCATAATAGTGGGGTCAAACACTCAATCTCCACCCTGGTGACTTGTAATATCTAAGTTGGTTTAGCTAGTTCGGCTGCTAAAATTCCATTCATAGGACATTCCAACAACTACATCATGCTCTAAGGCATACCCCGAGACAAGCATTAAGCACATACTAAATCAATGGAAAGCATAAACATCTACAGACAAACTGCATAAGGAAAGCATAAAAAAAACAACAAAGTCTAAAAGAGTCACAAATGCTCAAATTGCCTTGAGTTGGACACAAGTGCACCGGTCGCATGTAACAAGTAATAAAAATCATTCTCTCTACAGGGAATTGTGCAACACATGACAACTCTCACAATTTACAACTCAAGTAGACAACAAAGATCACAAAAGCATAAATAAACTATTTTTGGTATTTTATCAAACAATTGGTGTTCAACAAGAAAGTTAACATAGAGTATTTACAATTGTCAATATTAGATTTCATTCACTTCATTCTCATGCATTCACAAACATCTCAAATCTATAATCATGTTAAAGTCAACTCACAGGTATGCTCAAATCCTATTCTTAGTGACTTTGAACCTTTGATAACTCATCAAAGTCTAATCCTTTGGATCATCAACAAGCAATCATGTATTATGTTCAAGAGTCTTAAGATTACCATGAAACAAGTTTTATCCCTACATACAGGTTCCATTAGGTATTTAATTTCAGTTCTAGGTTCAAAAAACATTTTTCAACAGCTCAAGAACCACAAATCATGCATATATGGCCAAACCAAACCAAGCATTAAGCATGGAAATCAAATACTAACATTGAAATGGAAAAACATATGTATATTAACATCACAAAAATACATGTGAAATATGTTCATTACATCTGATCTTAACAACAAGGTCTAGCTCTTCATGGTGGAGAACCTAGAATTTACAAATAGAAGAGAAAGGGAAGAGATGAAAACTAAAGAGAAGATCCAAGCCCTCTCCCAAGATTCTTGGCAATTGCTCCATGCTCCAATTGTGCCTCTCATTCACGTCTCCATCTCCAATTCACAACACATCTTCCTCTCCCATCCTAAAAGGGGGAAAACCACCATGAATGGAAGAGAAGACCCAAGGAGGAGTGGGAGAGCTTCCTAATACCGCTAGCAACCTCCAAAAGGCTATCCAACCACCTAAAAGTGTTTCTCTATCGTGTCAAATGCAGAATCTCCCAAAACCTCGTAAGCAAGATTAAATACCCATTTTTTGACATGTGAGCGAGGCCACCACTCAGCCTTGTGGGCGCTAGCCTCACTTTTCATCGCTTATCCTTGTAGGTGTTCAACCTCACTTTTCACTACTCATCCTTGTGGGCACTCAACCTCACTTTTCCACACTCAGCCTTGTGCAGTTTGACAGTATTATGTATTTGAAGCACTAGGCGTGATTCTAGTGGCGCCCGACACGAGTATTTACTTCAAATTGATCTTTTCTTTTCGAAAACATGCTCCCTTAAATTCTTACTTGTTTTCCTCCATCACAAATGCTTCCTATTAACTTATTTAACACACTCAAAATAGAGATTAGAGGTAAAACAATCATAAAATAACTAAATCATAAAATAATACAAAATACATTAAACTTGAGAATATATAAGATAAAAGTTAGGAAAGAATCGATTTATTCATGGCAGTAAACACACAAAAGGAGGTAAAAATGGACATTATCAATGTAACAATATGATGCACACTTCTTTCTATTTTTCTGCCAATTTGTGCATCATGTACAACCAAATTTCCTCTAACATTGTGATGATAGGCTTATCTCTTGTATCTACTAGTACACTATTAAGGCCTCAGACATGTTTGTTAACTAATGTATCACATTGGGTAGTGTTTGTGAACCTAGACCGTGATCAATACCTACTCCACAATAAGTCACATATTAGACATGTGGTTATGAAATGTTTTCTTTCATGATATTCAATTCATTGTCATTAAAAGCTAAGTGCATACCTTGGAGGAATTTATATCAAGTATTTGAATGCATTATCGTTCACTTCTTTTATGTTCCTCATTTCTTGCTCTCATGCTTCTAGGTGTGTGCAACATGTTGCCCTCCACATAAACGCTTCAGATTCTTACTAGGGAATTTCTTCCTAAAATTGACATATAAGTGCCTCATACAGAATCTGATCCACTGCAGGGAGAAGATCATGTATAGTTGGTAATAGATCCTATGATTTAAATTAAATACAACGAAGTCAGATGGAATTTGTGGCATACAAAATTGAGTTTAATAAATAACGAAACATGTAAACACAATTCAGCCCCACCAATGTCCTCAATCAAAAGCTCCAAAAAACCAAGTCCATCAGTCCTTATTTTCAACCTCAACAATAGCATAAGCAACATTTTGTCATTTCCATTTCTTCCTACTGTTGTCACTAACACAAAAAAGTCTTTTAACGTCCGATATTTTCGACCTTTGACGTCTGTCCAAACATCGACGTCGTACTGGGTGACGTTAAAATAACGTCGGAAAACAAAACAGACATCACTTAACGTCGGGGCAATAGGGGTCCGACGTTATCCAACGTCGGGGCCAAAAGCAGCAGACGTCAATTTTCGCGCTAAATGGAACCAAAAAACAGAGCAATTTGACTTTTGTTGGGCTTTGACAGACGTTAAATAACGTCGGCCACAGTAAGCTCAGACATTAAATAACGTCTGTCAGAGCACCATCAGACGTCAATCTGCTCTATTTTTTTTTATAATTTGGTTGCTTTTATAACATTCCACACCTGAAAATCAGCAAATTTTCAGAACAGTTTCATAATAATTTCAGCACAATTATGGAGTTACAGTTATATCTAATAACACTTAAGTTTCAACATATATTCTAAACTAATATACACAATTCCCATTAATCTTCTTGCTTGTTACATTAAACATTACAAATAAAATAAATACATATCAAAGTCATAAGTTGACATACAAAAATTAATAATAAAATTGATAATAAAATAAACACATATCAAAGTCATAAGTTGACATATCAAAATGAGTTCTAACCTTTGAATATAATACTTTAAGTTGTTGGCCTCTAGGCTTACTCACAATTCTAATGAAATTTTGGAAACATAAAACATATGTTAGTTTTTATAACTAAGTAGATACATAGGTTA
>Ga0214544_1006197_pt1 | contig 22334 bp, 15 predicted proteins | sample CNSS3metaG_FD_160074 | JGI IMG/M metagenome (GOLD analysis project Ga0214544, IMG submission 160074) | Root nodule microbial communities from cowpea collected in UCLA plant growth center, Los Angeles, California, USA - CNSS3 | ecosystem: Host-associated > Plants > Roots > Nodule | place: USA...
TCTAAGAAAACTTTTCAAATATCAACATATATACTCAATGGTTGAGAAATAACAAAAATTGTTTTAGCGAAATAAAAGAGTTCTTGAAATGAAATAAAAATTAATAATAATAAGTAAAGATTTTTTTATATTACCAAGTAAATGAAATGTTTATGCTATTAAACACTTAAATTAAGAGTATTAAACATTCTCATGTGAAAGGAAAATATACAATAAATAAAAATATTAAAAAATAGTAGAAATATTCAAATGTTAGACATAATTTTTTTTTAATTGACATACATCATTTTAACATAATTACATAAAAATTATGATAAGATAAAAAATATATTGGAGATGCGAATGAGTTTCATGACAAACCAAATATTTCAAATTAAAAAGAATATATAGGGTTACTTAATTAATTGTGAATATTTTAATAATTTAAACGATGGTGGAAATATGGCAGGGACGGGTATTATGGCGGGGATATATTCATCCCTATCCCCATCCCCATACCCAATTGAAAAAATCGGGGATTCCCCATACCCATACCCATACCCAGTCAATGCGGGGATTTCCCGTCAAAACGGGGACGGGTTCGGGCAATACCCACGGGGACGAGTTTATTTGCCATATCTATTCGTGTACATTTGTATTTATCCAATAATTTAAAATTTACAAGTAAAATAAATAAATTCCATTTCCGAAGTAACATTGCGCGTATCTAATTTAATATACAATTTAGAACCTAACAATCGGAAATTTTTTAATAAAATATTATATCCTTCACAAAACCATTCAAATTTTATTGACCACAAACAGCTTTAACACTAACGTGGCATTGAATAAGGATTTTGCACCGAAAAAAATTCGATAATCTAAAACAAAGGGTATTACCTATGGATGGCAAAATGGGCCAGGCCCGCCCAAAAAAGGGTGGGCCGGGTTGGAATTTCTAACCCGTGAACCCACTGCAACCCGACTCGCCTGACCCGCCAGTTTAACGGGCCAAAAAGGGTCAGTCCGCGGGCTGGCCCGCCAACCCATTTTTTTTAATTTTTTTATGTTTAAAATTAAAAATAATTAAAAAATAATACTTTTTTTACATTATATAAATAAATTTATATATATATATAATAAATTTATAAACAAAATTTTAATAAAAAGTTAAAAAAAGTTAAAAAAAATTAAAAAAAATTTAGAAAAGTAAAAAAAGTAAAAAAAAAAAAGAGATGGGTTAGCCCGCCGGCTCGCCAGCCCTCCCGAAAACGGGACGGGTTACAGTTTTCGGCCCGTTTTGACATAGCGGGCCAACCCGGCCCAGCCCGTTTTTGGTGGGCCACAAGCGTGCCGGGCCAAAACGGGCCGGTCTGGCCCGTTTTGACACCCCTAGTATTACCTAGACCTACATCTCATGTTTCATTGCAAAAAACATTTTGAGACCTCCTTTCTTTCTGTCTTCGTCAGCCGGAAACCCAGATTCAAACATTCTTTTTCCGTAATCTCCTCTAACATCTCATACTTTTTATGTTTTTTTTTTCTCTTTGATGAACTACTTCAAGAACACAATAAAGGTAGTAAGTTTTCTACTTCTTGTAGATATTTTCTTCTTCTCTTCTTCTCTAAGATTTGAATACTTTTTTATGTTTGTTTGTCTCTGATGAATGAATGCTTTCTAGCAGATTGATGAATGTTTCAAGAACACAATAAAGGTAGAAGCTTTTGTTCTTCTTGCGAATCTTTTCTTCTTCTCCAAGATTTGAATACTTTTTTATGTTTTTTTCTTTGATAAATGAATGCTTTCTAGCAGATGAATGAACATAATAAAGGTGGAAGCTTTTGTTCTTCTCGAAGATCTTTTCTTCTTTTCCAAGATCTGAATATTTTTTTATATTTTTTTTCTCTGATGAATGAATGTTTTCTAGCAGATGATAAGCTGTTCCAATAACACAATAAAGGTCGAGGCTTTTTGTTCTTCTTGCGAATCTTTTCTTCTTCAGATCTGAATACTTTTTATGTTCTTTTTCTCTAATGAATGAATGTTTTCTGTCAGATGGATGAACTGTTTGAGGAACACAGTAAAGGTAGAAGCTTTTGTTCTTCTCGCAGATCTTTTGTTCTTCTCCCAGATCTGAATACTTTTTTGTGTTTTTTTTTCTCTAATGAATGAATGCTTTCTGGCAGATGGATGAATTGTTTCAAGAACACAATAAAGGTATAAGCTTTTGTTCTTCTCGATCTTTTCTTCTTCTCCCATATCTAAATACTTTTTTATTTATTTTCTTTGATGGATGATTTTTTTCTATCAAATGGGTGAAATGTTTGAAGAACACAATAAAGGTACAAGCTTTTCTTCTTCACGCGAAGTTTTTCTTCTTCTTCCAGATTTGAATACTTCTTCTCCAGATGGATGAAATGTTTCAAGAACACAATAAAGGTACACAATATTGTTGTATGTCTTTGAGATGAAGGAACTGTTTCAAGAAGACAACAAAGATACATTTTTTTGTGGATTGTTTTTGCTTCTACCACTTGTATGTATTGTTGTATGTCTTTTTTTTTTATCAATGCAGTTTTTCTTTGAAATGAATTAATTGTTTCAACAAGACAACAAACATACAGTTTTTTCTTCTTCTCTCATATGTTTTCTGCTTCTTCCACATTTAAGTAGTTTTCTGTCTCTTTTGCACCTTAAAAATGAAAATTTTCTTTTAGATGAATGAACTCTTCTTTTGTTTTTTCTTAACAAAGTGTCAAACACATTCATGCTTTTTTTAATGATTTTCACTTTTGATTTTTTATTTATTGATTTTTGTATTTTTGGATTCATAGTTCTCTTTGAATGAAGTTTTTGTTCAGCCATAATGAATGTTATCTTTTTTTCTTTTCTACCTTCTCTACATCAGGTATGTATTTTTTTACGAAAGGTTCCATTTAAAATATTTGAATTTAATTTATTTATTTTTATCATGCATTCCATTTTAATAACTCTAACGTTATTATTTATATCTACGAATGTTGAGTTTATTTATATCTTAATCTATTTTCATTCTATCAGTAACAATCTTCTCCCACTTCATTACCTATCTATAAGTAATAATATTTTCTATCTTCTATTAAAAATCTTCTTCTATTACTATTCTTCTTCATTACCAATCTATTATTATGATTAAATATCAGGTAAAGTTGAAGTTTCTATATCTTTCTCTATTCTAGGGAAGGAGGATAGAGGAGTTTTTGGTAGAAAACTAGTTTAGCAAATGACTTTAGAGGCAATAAGTGGAGTACTCTCAACAACAAGTCTATTACCATTCCAAAGTAACCAAATACAAGTGTAAGAAGGCCCCATTTATAGGATGGATGGCCAACCTAATGTAATGAAAATGTAACATGAAATGAAATGGGGATGTAGCTTGGAGAAGAACCATAAATGGTGGTCGTTGGATGCAAAAGAGTGAGGGATCTAGAGCCGTGTGGCAAGTCACACACTCCTTGCTTGCACCATGTGGAAAAGAGGCACTCCAAGCCTTGCACCAAGGATGAAATGTGCGTTCCACTTTGTCTCTAAGCATAGTCTCGACCGAGTTATTTAATTGGGCTTGCATTAGCCCAATTTGAAGGCTAAATAATAAAGTACTTTAGCATTTTTATTTTATAACATGGCCTAACATTTGCCCAAAAATAAAATCTATTCTAATGCTCCAATCATGTTTCCTTTCATATTTTAATATCTTCTTAAGCCCATGAGAATAACATATGAAGCCTATGATGAATTTGATCTTCTTGAGACTAGCCCATTTGGATCCTTTTAAGCATGCCTCTTGTTAATGGGCCTTTGATTGGGCTTAGATCTTTAGGAGCATATGGGCCTAGAATTGGGCCTATGGTGTACTCATCAGTTGGCTTTATTTTCTTCTTGATATACCCATCATATTCACGAAAGATGGTGCAATGATACTCTCAATACCTTTTACCCGTTTCACGCATAGAGGCTATATTGAGGGGACCCACGTTATGCATGTAGAATAGTTTTCTTGTATCATGATTGAAGTGTGTTTGTATTGTAGACACATGATTCTTAGTGATTTTCCTTGTGTGAAGTGGTGCCTTGGTGGTTTTGATGGGATGACTTGTGTTGCTTTTTGGGGCAGCCTTGTACACGTTCTTTTCCTTTTCTCTACCAAATGCGTCAGGATCGTGTTAGTGCAAAGAAGACTTATGCCACCTACAACCTTCTTATAGTGTTGCAGTGTGCTTGTATCCATCCTCTCTTGACTTTTTTTCACTCTCTCTCTTGACTTAGATAAGATGTAGTTGAAAATGGGATTCAGAATCACACTTTTGTTTAAATTTGGGGTTTATTAAGAGAAAATAAAATAAAATTCTCATTGCCACGTAAGGTTGTGAGAGAAGTTGTCATTTTTTGGTGTCACTATATCATTTTCCTATATATTAAACACCATGCATGTATATGATTGAATTACTCCAGGATACGTGCCCGTGATCATGTTTCAAAAGAGGTATGAGTTTTGTATGTTTAATGGTTGAGTGGTAGGTTTTCATCCTTTTGGGTTTCATATATGTAAGAAAAATAAATTGGAATGCATTAATAGGAGTCACAAAGAAACTTTAAAATTACGGAAGAAGAAATAATGCATGTATGGTTAACTAAAGTATGAATTATGGATGATGTTACTTTTAGTTCGTTCACGTGGTATAATGATCGTGCGGATTTCACTCTTGCTTTTGGGAGGGATCTTGAAAGTTACGTGATTGTGAGGTTTTTCGGCCTAGCTAGAAACCGGTGGTGACTCTTTCGGCTGTGTGAGGTAGTGGAAAGGGATGTGTGGCATTATTTATTCAGCCTTATTCTACCAAATCTTGGCATATATTTTTATTGTCTCTAGTTAGCTCACCCCTTGCTTTTGTGTGTTTGTTGTGTATGCAATGATTGTATAACGTGTGTGTTATACGAGAACAGGTAATAATATAGGTGCTTCAGGCATGGAGTAGATGGATGAGAGGAGGGAATGAACTCAGGGTTTTCTTTTGTTAAAGTTGCATTTACGCATTTAATTTACGCATTTAAAAATATTACGAATGTTTTATAAATGTTCATGGCACCCTAAATCGGGGTGTTACAGTTTTGGTCAATGATATCAGGTTCTCCTATTTATTCCTATTTGTTTGTGCAAGTCTTTCATTGTCGTTTTGGTAAATTAGAGGTTTAGGGGTAGTGTGATTAAGGTAAGCTTAGAGTTTTTCTTTCTACTGTGATAGAACAATAATTAAATTGCTTGTCAATATATTTTGGTTTTAATTTTCATTTTGCTCATTCTTAATTTTGGGTGTTTTTGTGAAACTACACGGTAGAGAAAGCACTGTGGAAAATTGCCAAGTATTACAAGTAAGTAGAATCAATATTATAGTTCTAAACTAGTCATATTTCAAATATGGGATTCTTGGAGTACTGCCCTGATACCAATACACAATATAATATGATTGATGAAATTTTGTAACCTATGTGTATGTCAACTCAAGACCAATGGTAATTATGTGTTACAGGTTTGCTGCATTTCGTTTTGGTTTTTGGTTATTGTGCAATGGTCACTATTTGTAATTTTGTTCTCTAATTTGATGCTTTTGTGAGTTAGTGTTGTCGCAACCGAGATCGCGACGGGACGATGAACCAAAAATTAAAATTTATAAAAACAGAGTTTGGAGTCGCCACAATAGTTTATTCTGGAAAACTACAGAAAAACTAAAAAAAAATTAAGACAAGGTCTGCTAAAAAACCAAGATTTTGGGTCCGAAAGTCGGTTACGCGTGGGAAAGGTATTAGCACCCCACAACGTCCATCCTAAGACGGTAACTTTAATTACATATGCAAAAAGATGTGGTTTTAAAAATATTTAATTTTCCCCAAAAGTAATAATAAAAGGATGTACAAAAGAAACAAAAATAATTTTTTGGTTCTTTGGGCCCGACGAGGATTAATCCTCGCTCCTACCTATCTCCATGTGAATGGAGAATAAGGGTTACGTAGTTCTTTTATGAAAAACTATTTGGAAAATTATTTGAAAAATTGTTTAATTTGTTTTATAATTTTGAAAACCTTTTTATTTAAATTTTAGTATTATTTTAAAATTGGTGTCACGCGACGCGAGCGGCCAGACGGACTCTTGAAATAAATTCTTTTGTCTAATCTTTTATTTTTTTATTTTTTTAATCATTTATAAATTTTTAATATTTTTTTAAAATTATTTTAAAGTAGTTGTGGATGTCACTACGACGTCAACAACCAAATAGATATAGAAGAGCAAACAAACAAAACTATTTTTTATTTTTAGATCATTTGTATATATTTTTTAGAAAAAAAAACAAAAGTCTAAATTGGATGTCATGCGATGCGAGTGGCCGGGCAAACACTAAAGAAAGGGGAAAATAATATTTTTAATGGTTGAAAAAAAGAATGAAAATTGAAATAAAGTAAATCTAAAGATGAAAGAACTAAGAGTGACGTACCTTAAAAAATTTCAATGATCTCCTAACCTTTTCTCTTTTCTTTTTTCTTGCTTCCTTATCTAATATTTTTGTGTTTGTTTTTGCAATAGAAATAAAAATGAGCGGTGTCTATGTGGGTGGTAGTGAGAGAGTGTAGAGAATATTTTCTTCTATTTTTTTCTACCTCCTTCAATATGTTTTTTTATGTTTTTTTTTTTTTGAAAGAGAGATAAAAAAGAGGTGTATATGTGGGAGTGGTGATGGGAAAGAATTAGAAAAGTGTAGAGAATCTTTTTTCTTTTTTCTGGTCATGACATAATGCGTATTTATACTCACACTTTGCAATATCAATGCAATCTCAGCCTTAATTGTAATGAACAGTATAAGGAAGAAATTGGTCATTATAGGAACACATTATAGAGATCAAATTATAGAAAATCAGAGCACAAAATGAATCAAGATCAAAAATATTGATTCTAACCGTTAACAAATCGGAGCACAAAAATCGATCCCAATTAGTAATATTGATTCTAATTATATGAAGAGATATTTCTTTTAATTGTTAGAATCATATCACTAATTTCTCTATCAGAACAAAGGTAAAAGATATGTTGAGTTGTTGGGATCATGAAGAGAGGTGTGATAACAAATTAGGCTCTTTCTTTTTTTTCCTTTTTTTCATCTCTCTTTTTTTCTTTTTTTTTTTGTAAAATTAAAGTTTGAAAATCTTTGAAGAAAATTTTGTTTCACATTTTTTTTATTTTCCATTAACTAAAAAACTATTTTTTTTTATATTTTTTTTGAAAATAAATTTATTGACTCGGACGAAATTGGGTGTTGACAGCTGTCCCTCTTAACATTTAATTCAGAGGAAAATAATTTAGTTCATGTAACAGGATGTCCCTTATTTTGTTCTTTTTTTTCACTTTTTTTTGTCTTATTTTTTGCCTAGACTGTCCTTCAAAGTTGTTAGTCTAGCAAATTTTTCATCCTTTTTTGTTTTTTTTTTATGTTCAAGAGAGTTTCTTGAAATCATTTTAAGGTATGTGTCCCCTTTATGATGATCCTCCATGGAAGAGAGATGGAAACAGAGATGGATTTGATCAATTTCATGCATGTAAGATTAGATGATGCTTCAAAAGACATGATAACAAACAAAATTTTATTTCTTTATTAAATCCACTGAATTGACCAAAAAATATTTTATCATTTTCTCTTTTTTCATAAGAAAGATTCCAAGAATTTGGTGATAAAGAAAGTGGGAAACAATTTGAACTTGTTGTAGTGCAATTTTTTTTTTTGTTTATTTTCCCAAATTTATGCTGATGCATGCTATGTGTATGAATCTTTGGATAAGGTATCATGAATGACCATAAAATGGAATGCAATGCATGTTTGTGCCTCGTGTAAGACCCAGGAAAAATTAAATAATTAATTAAATAATTATTTAATAAATGCGAGAAAAGAAAACCTTTAAGGTAATAAATGCGGAATGTTATGATGTGGGAAAGTACTAGCTCAAATGGTTGAGAGTACTTGATTGTATGCTATTTTTGTGTTATTAAATTAGTATTATTTTTATGTATATTAAATATGTTGTGGAGTTTTATAATAATTGAAATATATTGATTAGTATGAAATATGAATTGGTTGAATGGTTTGACATTGAGTGGCAATTGCATGGGTGTGGGTTCAAACCTTAGAGGGACTCAAATGAAACTCTATTTTTGCTATTTTTAGGTTTGTCTTGAATTTGAAAGGTTAAAGGAAACCCTAGTAAACTTAGCAGCCAAGGATGGCTGAAAAGGCAGAAGATATCATGCAATTGAAGGGTAATTAAATCTGCCATTAAACCTTAATTTCGTTTTTGACAATTAAGCATTATTAAACAACCATTATAAGGCTTATTAGTGGTAAAAAGGAGGGTTTGGTTAGCTGGAATTGGAGGAGGTACTATGAGAAGTAAGAATTCAGAGAGGAACGTGTTTCTGGAGTGATAGGCGAGTTGAGATAGGAGGGTAATTTGGGAGGAAGCCATTCGTGAACATTGGAGCTTTCAAGAAGTCAAATTTTGAGCAAGGAAAGCTTTAATCCAGGTTAGGGGAGCTATTTATGTTGGTCTTATTGTGGTTATGATAAACTATGTCAAGTGTGAATGAAATTGCATGTGCTTCTTGCGTTTTGTGACATTTTTCGCAATTTCTGGATTTTTCCCGGAAACCGCCTGGCAGTGTTGAAGGCCCGCCAGGCGACTCATACGTTCAGGACCCAAAAACTAGGTTTTCTTCATGCACCGCCTGGCGGCAAGGTGCTGTCCGCCAGGCGATACAAACTAGCTTGCCCACTTCTTACGGGGTTTTGGGTGTTTCTGTGATGTTGGACGTCTAGGTTAAGTTATATGATGTATGTATGATTAAGGTGTTGTGTGATTACCTATAATCGAGAAATTGGTGGAAGATTTCATGAACTTTCATTTGAGTTGGGATTTTTAGGTTCCGCTTGGGTTTGGGAATGAATGTCATAAGCAGTGAATGTGAATGGTGAGTTGTTCGTGTGTGATTGATGATAATTTGATTGTAATCTGAATCTGGATTGTGATACATGTGAAATTACATTATTTTAAGGGGGAACTATGAAACAGTAGGGTGGGTGAGTCACGTCGAATGCGGGAGGAATCTGGGTAGAGCCCAGTTTTTCACGTACCGCCTGGCGGCACTGAGGCTATCGCCAGGTGAATTGTCAGTAAAACAGCAGGTTCAATTTAGGAGGTGTTCTTGCCATGGGACGCATTGAATTGGGTTTTTTTTTATTGGAAGTATTTTGAGATGGGACAGGTTGGGATTTCATTATCTATGATTTTCGAGTAATAAGGGAAGGATGAAATATGTGCATGGGATGTCTCTTATATATTTGGTAGTGGCAGTGTTAGTTTGGGTGTCCAAGTCTAAGTACAATATTGATCAAATTGGGGTGGGTGCGATAATTAATTGGGGATATTGAGAAAATTTGGGTATGGTAATGTACACTGAATAACTTGTAAAATGTAAAGTAGTAGGGATACTATTATTGTTTGTGGCTTGTCCTGTTAAAATAATCAAATGAGGTATGCTAAGATATGATAATATTTGAGTTGTGCATGAATTGATTGTACTAGGTGTGTTTTAGTTTTGGTGATAGGTTGTAAATACTATGATTGATGTATGGAAGTAACATTGCAAGTTGAGGCCTTCAAATCTGTAAAAAGTGCCAAAAACCAGTAGCATTGCGCTACTGATATGGCGCCTGGCCGTGAGGGGCAAACCGTCAGGCGGTAGGGCCCTAACCAGTGGCAGTGGCCACTGTTCGCAGGAGGCGCCTGGCGGCGGGGTTGTGTTCGCCAGGCGGTAACGGAGCTAGATGGCTCTTGTTTGGTTTCAGGCGCTTGGCGGTAGAGTGTTGGCTGCTGGGCGGTTTTCTGCAAGTATCCGCCTAGCGGTGTCTAAGTGGTGCCAGGCGGTTTTTGTGGCTGTGTAATTGGTTATTGTTTTGATTAGTGGACTTAAAGAATTAGGTTCACTTACCTTTGTGCTTAGGCTTGATGGACTAAGTCCAATAGGGGTCTGGGATGTGCTTGAGTGGTTGAACGCATGATGGGCATGGAACTGGTTGAGTTCCCGTCAGCAACTATTGGACGAGGAGTCCTTAGTATGGTGATTACATGTGTTGGACGCACGATGGGCAAGAAACTATGATGTTCCCGTCGGATACTATTGGGCGAGGAGTCCATAGTATGGTGATTCCGTGCGTGCCAGGGTCCAAGTTGAGAAGACTTGGATGATTTACTACAGACGAGGAGTCTGTAGGGCAGGACTATGAGCGGGATAGGCTCATAGGGTTAGACCACGAATGAGTTAGTTTCGTGGGAGCACAGTGAATTCCCAAGACCTAGTTACATGCATATAATCATGAAGGAATATGAGATCAGGGGTGGATAATTTGTAGTTAACACATATCAGTAAATTTACTGCTTGGGATGGGTATCATGTTTAATTTATATTGATATATGCATAGCTCACCCTATCTGTATGTGTGTGGCGATGATCGGATAATTTATTATCCGGGAGCAGATGATTTGACAAGTGAGCCAGGAGACGCTTGAGACTGGAGTGCGGGATTATATGGGCTTTTGGAAGACCTGAGTTTTTGATATTTTTATGTTTTGAACTTTAGCCATTTTGGGCTTCCATAGTTGTAATAATTTTGATTTGCGAACATTACCATGTATTAAACTTTGCGATTTTAATTTTCCCGCATTTTGGGAACATGTGTTTATAAATGAGGAATTACTAATATTATTGCGCTTTATTTCATTTTATTTAATTATTTATGTTATTATCAAAGTAATATTCCTTAGGGATGTTACACCTCGCAGGGCACTTATTCACATGATATGCTAATGAAATGTATGTTTATGGCTAATAATGGTGTGATAGTGATGAATTTATTATTATATACAGGGAAAGGTGAGGGTAAAGGATGCAAACAGTCTCCCTTTAGTGCCTTAATTTAACATAGGTTTGCCGCTTAAAGTTATAAGGGAAAGTATATGCGCTCACAAGGATAATTCCCTAATACCTAAATATCAAGGTCACTAGAGCTATGGCCCACTTCATGGCATTTCCCACGACAGTTGGTAAACAACAAGAAGTGAGAGTATCAATGAAGCAAACAAACTCTAGCTGGGGTTCACAATGATCACTTGGGAAGTACATCCACTATGGCACTACTACACAATCCCCTCTAATTCTAAGCAACTCAGACCCGGGTATAGGGCCCCGCTATGTAATGAACAAAATGTGTGTGTGAAGGGAGAATGCCATGGATACCCAAAACCCCACCTGAAAATTATTCCAAATTCCAAAATAAAGAAGAATATACACATACAATTATTCTAAATATAAAAAGAGACAAAAATACACGTACCTAAAAAGGAAAAAAAACGAGAAAGAAAAATATGAAGAAAAACCACATCAATTTTACACATCTAAGTAAATGGTCTAACTCTCTAGCATCCCCAACAGAGTCGACATCTGTCGCAACCGAAATCGCAACGGGATGATGAACAAAAAATTAAAATTTGTAAAAACAGAGTTTGAAGTCGCCACCATAGTTTATTCTGGAAAACTACAGAAAAAAAAGACAAGGTCTACTAAAAAAACCAGATTTTGGGTCTGCAAGTCGGTTACGCGTAGGGAAGGTATTAGCACCCCACAACGTCCATCCTGAGGCGGTACCTTTAATTAAATATGCAAAAAGATGTAATTTTCAAAATATTAATTTTTCCCACAAGTAACAATAAAAGGATGTACAAAAGAAACAAAAATAATTTTTTGGCTTTTAGGGCCCGACGAGGATTAATCCTCGCTCCTACGTATCTCCATGTGAATGGAGAATCAGGGTTACGTAGTTCTTTATGAAAAATTATTTGGAAAAGTATTTGAAAAATGATTTAATTTGTTTTATAATTTTGAAAACTTTTTTATTTAAATTTTAATATTATTTTTAAATTGGTGTCACGCCGTGAGCGGCCAGACAGACACTTGAAATAAATTCTTTTTTCTAATCTTTTATTTTTTTATTTTTTTAATCATTTATAAATTTTTAATATTTTTTAAAAATTATTTTAAAGTAGTTATGGATGTCATTACGACGTGAGCAACCAAATAGATATAAAATAGTAAATAAAGAAAACTATTTTTTATTTTTAGATCATCTGAATATATTTTTAAGAAAAAAACAAAAGTCTAAATTGGATGTCATGCGACGCGAGCGGCCGGGAAAACACTAAAGAAAGGGGAAAAGAATATTTTTTATGATTAAAAAAAAGAATGAAAATTGAAAAAAACTAAATCAAAAAAATGAAAGAACCGAGAGTGATGCACTTTAAAAAATTTCAATATCTCCTCACCTTTTCTCTTTTCTTTTTTCTTGCTTCCTTTTCTAATATTTTTGTGTTTGTTTTTCCAATAGAAAAAAAAATGAGAGGTGTCTTTGTGGGTGGTAATGAGAGAAAGTGAAAGTGTAGAAAATGTTTTCTTCTATTTTTTTTCTATCTCCTTCAATATGTTTTTTAATATTTTTTTTTTGGAAGAGAGATAAAAAAGGAAGTGTATATGTGGGAGTGGTGATGGTAAAGAATTAGAAAAGTGTGGAGAATCTTTTTTCTTTTTTCTAGTCATGACAGAGTGCGTATTTATACTCACACCTTGCAATATCAATGCAATCTCAACTTTAATTGTAATGAACAATATAAGGAAGGAATTGGTCATGATAGCAACACATTATAGAGATCAAATCATAGCAAATCATAGCACAAAATGAATCAAGATCAGAAATATTGATTCTAACCGTTAACAAATTAGAGCACAAAAATCAATCCCAATTAGTAATATTGATTCTAATTATATGAAGAGATATTGCTTTTAATTATTAGAATCATATCACTAATTTTTCTATCAGAACAAAGGTAGAAGATATGTTGAGTTGTTGGGCTCATGAAGAGGGGTGTGATAACAAATTAGGCTCTTCCTTCTTTTTTCCTTTTTTTAATCTCTCTTTTTTTTTTTCTAAAATTAAAGTTTGAAAATATTTGAAGAAAATTTTGTTTCACATTTTTTTTTTATTTTTCATTAACTAAAAAAAATTATTTTATTTTATTTTATATTTATGAAAATAAATTTATTCACCCAGACGAAATTGGGTGTTGACAAGTGCTTATAGGCTCTAGACCGGTATGAGGAGTCCTTTGGAGAGCCATAGTGTACTTTTGCTAAAATGGATATTGGTCAGGTCTTGCTCTCTTTCTGCTACAAGGACGACAACAACTACCATGCATAAGAGGTCCTCTATGATGCTAAATCCAAGTCCCCCGATTATCAAAAGATTATACAAAGCAAGAAGTGATATCTATCTTTATTCATAGTTGTTGGATTTGGAATGTGGAAAGTATAGTTATTAGAATCTTTTGAATCATAATTGGATGAAATTTCATTACCTTCTAATTTATATAATAATATGATTCTTTGATGAATTTGTGTTGTATGGTAAATGGATGATTCTGCGATTTGTATACAATTAACTTAATTCATTTTTTTTAAATTGCCATGAAAAAGGACGAAGACACGTGAGCTTATGTTTTGTGATGAAAAGGAAGTGAATGAAAGAACATTGGTGAACATATCCTGTTTGATTGTTCACTACTTCATTTGTTAATCACTCATTTAATGCATGTTCCCTATTTCTCTATTCATAGATTTTATTCTTTTAAGATAGGAATTTTGCAAACTTAAACATGACAAATAATTCTAAGCCTTAATTTTTTTTTTTTGTCTATTTCTAGTTATATATAATCTATATGAATAACAATTAACATGGGTGCAAGTAGCTTATATGTATTATATATAAATTATATGTAGACTTGCACTATTTATGTATGGCTTTAACTCTAGTTCTAAATTCTTACTTAGGGGGTTCACTAAGTTTAACTGCACCACCAATGCATACTCAGGCTTTATGCCTTGGTCATAGTGGAAACGAAACATATAAACACGAGGTGATAGTTTTGTAATTTATGCAATGTTTTATGCTCTAGTCACTAGTTGACTCGGGGCAGAAACTAGTCTTTTGCCTCGGTTATGAAGGACCAAAGGCCTAAAGCCCATTGAAAATTTCCCCCCTCCCGCCACTTGGATTTTTAAGTTTAAAACAAAGAGCTTTATAACTCGGTTGTTACTGACCCGAGGTAGAAAAGCTAGTTATGCCTCAATTGTTTGAACCCGAGGCAGTAAAGCCAGTTAAAATGGCCAGCCTTAGGCCCAAATCCCTTTCTTCTGTCCTTTGCAGGAAATCATAAAGTGGGGCTTCTTCTTCATCTTTCATGAAGGAACGTCTCTTGCACCATGCACTACAGCAGACACACCTTCCTACCGCCAACCAAAGTCGTCGCTAGAGCAATCACCAGAACTGGCAACGTCATTGGTGCTTTTGGCGCTTTTAATCTTCTTCTCCATGCTAGAATTGGATGCCTTCTTTCTTGCACGACTATCTTCCATGCCGCCACCGCACCGCACTACGGCATGGCAGTCGCACCACGCCATTGTCGCTGAAGACAACACCAACGACATGATTTCCTTCGTGTTTGGGGTTTTCTGCTCCATCTTCTTCTCTAAATGTGGCGAGCATTTTCTTCCTTTCGCTCAAATGCATAGCCAATAAGCTTTCAACCCCTCTCTTTGTTTATGTTCGTGTTTTTTTAATGGTTATTTGTCTTTGTTCTTCTTTTACAAAGGAGAAGAAAGGAGGAGAATATTAGGGTCGCTAGATATGGTTTTATGTATTGGTGGAAAGGTGATTCTCTGTACTAGTTAAAAATGGAGTGGAAGATGGATGTAGAACATGTTTGTGGTAAAATGGAAAAGACAAAGTTGTATTGAGCGAATATGGTGTTGGGGTCGTGGAGTGGTTCCAAAGTGGGGATGAACATTGTTGAGGATGATTGAGGAATGAAGAGAATTCCATAACACCCTTCAATTGTATCATTTATGAATTATTTTTTTGTTAATTTTTAATGTCTATTAGGCCTCGATTGGATTAGAACCGAGGTATTAATGAAGAGATATGCCTTGGTTGACAACAAGGCAAAAAGGTGACCCTTTTTTTTGTCTCAGTTGGATATTGAGAATGATATTACTTGTTCTCTTGGATCTCAAGAATGCTTTGAATAGTGTTTTTGAATCAAATTTTCATTTTTCTTTTAATTAGTTATTATTAGTGCTGACAATTATCCTTATGAGTTACATGTTATGTTTTTGTGATTTTGCACCTTCTTGGATGCCATGGACCATTGGCTAATCTCAATCAGGAATAGCCTTTTTGTCTAGTGCTACTATGTAGATTATTTATTACTTAGAGAAATAGTAGTCTTTGAATCATATTTGTTTTGCAATAGTAAATTTGTATTTATGTTTTTTGCACATTAGTGTAACCAAATTGAGTTGATGCTTATTTTGCAGAAACTACCTTAAATGAATAGTATTAATATCAGATGTTTCGATTTATATTTAATGAATTCAGGTGTTGTCTCATGGTGTTAAAAAAATAACCTATTGGAAGTTTATCAACCACAAAAGCAGAATTTGTAGCACTTGTTACTTATGCTTGTCAAGGAGTCTAGATGAAGAGAATCTTACAAGAACTAGGACATTCTTATGGAGATTGTTCAACTCTGATGTGTGATAATAATTCAACCATTAAGTTGTCTAAAATCCTGTTATCCATTGTCGTAACAAGTATCATGATGTGAGATTTCATTTCGTATGAAATCTTACCAAGGAGAGTACATTTGAATTAGTTCATTGCATAAGTCAAGATCAAGTGGCTGACATAATGACAAAACCATTGAAGACTGAAGTGTTTCAGAAGCTTGGAGAGCTACTGGGAGTGTGCAACATTTATGATATAAACTAATTGCTTTATAACATTTTGTTTAAGGTAGGAAATCAAGGAGTTTAGCCATTTAGTATTGCATTTTTTTTTTTAGTAATATCTTGGAAGTCCAAGTCTTTAGGCATAGTTATTTGAATTTTGTTTTTTGTTACCACTAGCGTATTTAATTCCATTAAGTGGGTTTTATTTTAGTTACATAACAGTCATACATTGATTGACTATTTAAGCTGAGAGTATTTCTTAACAAAAGCAAATCCTTTTTTCTATAATTCATGTGTTATATCAAAGCCTCGAAATATATTGGATCAGTTGACACCATTAAGCCATGTTTGTCTCATCCTCTGATAAGCCTTCACCATTAATATAATAACCCATCCATGTAGGAGGGTGCCTAATTCTTGATTGTCTTTGCCTTGATATTATATCTTCACCGTCACTAGAAGCATCTTCTTCAAGTTTAACTCTTTCATCATGAATTTCCCCTGTTTCTCCATCAATATTTCTTTCATTTTCATCATCATGCCATTCTAAGTCTGGTACCGTTTGTGTCTTATCCCAATCCCATTGTTTTTCTTCTTCAAAGATAACATCTTTTCTCAACAAAAGTTTCTTAACAATTGGGTCAAATAACCTATAGCCTTTTGATTTCTCACTTACTGATTGAGGTCCTACCCAATCAAATAAAACAATTTAAATGTAATACTTAGGAAGTGATCCCAAGGATGTCTCCTAGTAACTAATGTATTCAACCAATGGTTCCAATTAAAAACAAATGAGGGGTTTGGTAGATTCATAAACTCGCCACAAAAATTTAAAACGCGGCTGCAGATTTATAAAACACTAACAAAAAAATTATTGACCCCTTAGTTCAAATGAACATCACCAATCATAGATCACAAAATTACTGGTTCTATTAACTCTAATGAAACATGCAATTAAGCAACTAAGCGAAGATTAACAATGACTTCAATTGCAAATAAGAATTGCACACATTCATGAATCTGCCACAATTCATTAAGCATGAACACAACCCAAAACATAAATACTCACTCCGCAAATTAAGCATAAAGAAATGGTTCCTTCATTAAACAAAACCCAAAATTCAAAATGGAGAAATAACAAATCCCAACCAAACAAAACAACAATCTCAAGGTTTCATTTCATTCTCTTTAAGGAATCAGTACATACAATTAATTCTCTATGGGATTCGAATTACAACTCAAACAAAGTTGAAAATGCATCATTTCAATGAAAAAGAATAGGACAAAAACATTGAATGAGAGGAGGCAATGCGCAGAAAACGTAAACATATGTAGAAAATGTGAAAAACCCTAAGTGGGTGCTGACCAAGATCAAGAAAATTTTCAATCCAGTGGTGGCTGCTTCAAGGGCTCTCATGTGTTCTTAAAAAATGCACCAAAAGTAGACTGAATGGAGAAGAAGGGTTCTCTATATTGGCACAAGAAAGCTTGAAGCAAAGATTTGATAAAGCCAAGTGCATGAAGATCACACATGTTTGATGAAGATTGATGAAGATCCACTTAAAGATTATGTTTCTAGTGTATAAAATCTGGAAATAATATTTAAAATGAAATAAAGTTAATCGACTGATTTCACTCAAGTCAAGTAAAATAAAAAAATTGTACGGAAAATTCAACCGGCTGATTTCACTTAAACTAGACTATATAAGTTGTGTTGTCGAGAGTAGAGGTATAGTTCTGAGTTTTAGAGTGCGAAAACTTATCATTCATCATTGGAAAACTCTCTTTGTCTCTACAATACATAGTTGCATCGTGTAGATTAAAGTTCTTAGTTGATCTTGGAGGCATTTTGGCTTGGGAATAGGTTGAAGAACACATGTATGGTTGGCTAGGGAGAGCCACCATCAGGTTTTGTAGTTTTTGTGCCTCTGGTTGTTTGCCTAATGTGATTTCAGGTCTATAAGTGTGATTCTTACAGGGTGTTAGTCTAGATTTTTGTGTGAGTCAAAATCTTGTAAGTTTCTTTGTTCAAAAGTGAAATATTGGTGTATGATTTATAAAACTTTTGAATATATTGGAAACCATGCTTAGGTTGTTCTGGTAAACTGGTTGTAGCTTTATGATTGAGTGAACTAGTATAAAAACAATTGTGCAATTTTTTTTCCTTTATCTCACTCATTTTAAAACACTTTAAACACTTAAGAAAAACAAGTAATTCATTCTTTTTTGTGCTTTAATGTGTTTTTGTGTAATCTTATGTTGCATACCTGTTAGAAGTATTGATTAGAACAAGTCTTGTATGTAGAAGTTTGTTGTTTGGGTTAAATCTATGAATTGTATATTCTACATAAATTCCTAGCCAATTGATTTGAAATTTTAATCGACTGTTTCATAGGTTTAAGAACAAATTAGTTTGCTGTTTTATTTTTTGACTGATTAAAAGTGTACTAGTCTGTAACTTTTGTATTCGAATTTCACAGTCTATTTGATTCAATGAAAATTGGTGTTATGCTTTCAAAAAAGTTTTAAACAGCCAATTCAACTCCCATTCTTAGCTTAAATCACCATTTTAAACTAACAATCTCCACCTAAAACCCCAAAGAGCTTGTGGTCACATCATACAACATGTGTAGAATTACAAAATTTCCACTTTGGGTTGCAGACTTATAAAAATGCCATTAGGTTGAAATAAAGGATGGCCCATCACTAACATTGAGAGGGAAAAAGGGCTAATGAGGCGTAAATGATGTGGCACTCATCTCTTCAACCTAAGATTAATGTCCAAGCCCAAAACCTAAAAATAATTAAGAAATGAAATTAGATCAAGTAAATCCAAATTAATTAAAATTTGAATTACTGGCCTAATGAAGCCTAATAAATGAGAATGCACTAACAATAGATAATTAAGCATTAAATATCCAACAAGAAGGGTACAAAAAGGTAGGAAAATAATGACACATCACATACTCCTAACAATACACAAGTAATGCTTCTATTGTCAAGTTAATCCTCTTTACTTCTAGAACATGTGCGTGTGTTATGCATCAAAATACCCGAAAGTGATTAATTCAAGGTTGTACACCACTGACTCCTCTGACATTACATCCTTTATTGCCAATGTGGGACACCTATTTTGAACATAAATAGTCCAATTAACAATCTCTGGCCAAAAGGTCTTTGGAATGTTTTTACTTGATAGCATCGAGTGCACCATATTCATCACAGTTTTATTCTTTAACTCAGCAACAACACGTTGCAGATTATAAGTAGTGGTCAGTTGCCTCTTTATTCCATTTTGTTTGCAATAATTGTTGAGCTCATTTGAATTGAATTCTCCTCCTCTATCTATTTGCAAACACTTTATACATGTCTCAGCCTCCTTTTTAACCATAGTCCTAAAGCATTTGAAAGAGTTCAAAGCTTCTCGCTTCTCTACCAAATCGTAGACTCATGCTTTTCTACTATAGTCAGTAATGAATAGTAGAATGTACCTTTTGTTTCTATTAGATGTTAGAATGATGGGACCACATATATCTGCATGAATGAGTTCCAAATCTAAGTTGCTCTCCAGTGACTTTTCTTGGAAATAGAATAGCGATGCTGCTTCCCATTGATACAATTGGAGTAGGTCATAGTTGACATAGAGATTTGAGGAAGTCCATGTACCATGTTCTTGTTTAGTAATTTTCTTAAGCCACTATAACTTAAATGGCCATACCTTCTTTGCCAAAGGAGAGAAAAATTTCAAGTGCTTGTGTGGAAACACTTATTAGACTGTGGTACCAAAGTCAAGGGTTGAGGCAACATGATAAACATCCTATTGGCACTCATGTTGACATATTTTTCATATTCCTCCCTTGATCAAAATGTCCAAAACCTTTGTCTTGTAGTTGCTTTATGCTTAAGAGATAATTTCACAACTCTATAATATAATATATTTCAGTGACTACGATATTTACTTCATCTAACGACAACTTAACACCTCCTTTTCCCATCACCTTCATCTTAGAGTTGTTTCTATATTTTACTGAATCATGAAAGTTTTCATCCAAATTATGAAACATAGTTATATCACCACACATATCATTTGAACACCCTGAATAAAGAAACCATGCATCTTCTTCTTCTGAATCATGAAAGTTTTCATCCAAATTATGAAACATAGTTATATCACCACACATATCATTTGAACACCCTGAATAAAGAAACCATGCATCTTCTTCTTCTGAATCATGAAAGTTTTCATCCAAATTATGAAACATAGTTATATCACCACACATATCATTTGAACACCCTGAATAAAGAAACCATGCTTCTTCTTCTTCTTCTTCAATGTCCTTGAGTAGGACATACAATATAAACCAACTTCTATATTATAGAGCAGGGAATTTTTTCTACATAAATTCTCATTTTGTTGGCCACTCTTTTTGACCCTAGAGAAATACTCTGTCACTATTTCTTCAGATTTCATCTCAAAAACTTCAAATTCTCTACAAAGGGCTTGAAGGTGAGATCTACTGGCCTTTGCATTTTCTTCAACCAGTGTCCTTCTTGAGAATGGTGTCGAGAACAGTTTCATCAATCGCTTGAAAAATAATAATTCTTCATTTTCAGATCTTTCAATTTCATCTCATCGATCCTTTTTTCGATGTGGTTATGTTTGTGTCGTACCTTTTATTATTGCAACATAGTCAGGCCAAATTAGCTCCCAATATTCCTTAGATTGAAGGAAATTTTCCATTAGCTTGCTCCAATGGTCATAGTGACCATCAAAGTGTGGAATGGTCAGTTGGACGAAGCTATCTTTTGATGTCATTTTTTTATGTTAGGATAAGAATGCAAAGTTTGCGAATTTAACATATCAGGCCCAATGGGGGCTTTGGTTCCAAAATGTTAAGAATGGTTTATTTATTGCTTTGATATAAAACATGAATTGTACAGAAATGACTTGCTTTTATTGACCAATAATCCACTTAGCGGAAATAAAGGCGCTAGTAGTAGTTGAAAATCCAAATAATTATGCCTAAAGACTAGGACTTCCAAGATATTATTAAAAATAGAAAAAACTTGATACACATCTCTAATTTCTCCAACTCGACCATTCTTCTGCAGGTACCAGATTGTACCTTGGCCTGTTATTGTTTCCTTAGATAGATCTCCAAACGATTGTGCCCAACCTCAACTTTAGAGAGCTACTTAAAAAGGTTTTCATATCTTTAGACAAATTGTGTTGTCTGAACATGTCGAACTTAGTTTTCCACCCAAGCTCCTTAACATCATCAACAACCCATCTTTCTCTTTAACAAGCTTTGAGAGAAAGTTAATTTCTTTCTTGCTCTCAAATCAGAAATGTTTCGCGAAATTCCTGACCTTGCCACAATTGTTGCACTAGTCCGATTTGCAATATTTTGGGCAATGATCGTACTTTCCACATTTGACCGACCTTCTTTCCATTGAGGTCATCCTCAACCATGCCAATTTTGTTGGTCGTTTTGCTATTTACCCTTTTCATATCCTCCTCTGCCTCTACCACCAAAACTTTGAGTGCTCTGAGTAAAATGTACTTCCTTTTCCTTAATAGTTGCCCTTGCTTGAAATGCTTGTTCGAGAGACTCCTTCTTCTTGTTCTTTTTTCGCTACTCATGCAACTCAAGTGACCCAACAAGCTCTTCAACCGAGAGCGTTGACAAGTTTTTGGACTCCTCAATAATGCATACCATATTCTCAAAATTGTCGATTAACAACCTTAGGATTTTCTCCACTATTTGGCTAGTGGGCAATGTTTCTCAATTCCTACCAAACTTATTCAACATATTCTCAACCCGAGAGATGTATTCGGCCACTCCTTTAACCTCTTTCAGCCTCTTTCATCCTCTTGCTCTCAAGCTCGCTTTTAAGAGTTTGAAGTCTGGTCTGCTTTACACGATTATCCCCCTTATATTTCTTTTCCAATATATCCCACACTTCTTTTGAAGCTTTAACATTTGCTATCTGCTTATAGCTTGACTCATCGACAACTCGGTACAATAAATACATAGTTGGTTTGTTCTTCACTCGCGATGCTCTGAACGTGGCAAGCTGGGCATTCTTCTGTCCTTCAGTTGCTCATTCTTGGTTGTCATTTTCAATTGCTTCCATACTTCTTAGGATTCAATAAGGGCCTTCATTTGTATACTCCAGTTATCATAGTTGACAAATTTTGTTATCTTAGGTAGGGACATACTCTTTGCAAGGTTAGCCCACCAGTGCAATAAGGGCTTTTGGCCCCGGTTATTTTCGTCATTCTGCCTCGGTTTTAGACCCGAGGCATATTGGGACGAGACCAAAAGTTTGGTCTCGGTTGTAAAGAACCGAAGCCATAGAGACTTTTTTTGTTTCGCGCAC
>Ga0214544_1006198_pt1 | contig 22333 bp, 8 predicted proteins | sample CNSS3metaG_FD_160074 | JGI IMG/M metagenome (GOLD analysis project Ga0214544, IMG submission 160074) | Root nodule microbial communities from cowpea collected in UCLA plant growth center, Los Angeles, California, USA - CNSS3 | ecosystem: Host-associated > Plants > Roots > Nodule | place: USA...
TTTTTTTGTTTCTTTTCTTTTCTCCCCTTCCCTTTCACATGCAAAATTTAACACATGACAGATGACATAGGCTATGGCGTGTTTGGTTTCACATCAGATACTTCCACTTCTTCTCAACCATCTTCCAAACCAAACCAAACCATGATCATGTTCTAGGTATCACTCCAAGCAGCAAAAACCGGCAAGTGAGACATTGAAACTGGCCTCATTTGAGAGGGAAACCATGCGCCAACACTCACACCATTAGCAATAGGGCTAGTGACAACCTTTGACCCCACCGGAGGCTTAGGAAAGAGCATGGTGGGACCCGTTTTGTCGGGGCTACCTTCCCTTGAGCTGCTTAAACTGGTGACCAGCGAGGAGGGGTTTGAAAAATGAGCACCTATCTTAGTAGACTCCTCTATCATGGCCTGGCTAGATCCTACTGAGTCAATCCCAATGAGATCTTGTAGGGACACAGAGAAACCAGAACCTCTATAATTTCCACACTTCATGTTTTTCATCTCACAGTTGTTGTTGTTTGACTGTTGTTGGTGTTGCTGATGATACAAACCCATCTTCCAATCCGATGATGATGATGATCCCTTCTCATTCTTCTCATTGTTGTTCACATTCTCAGCCTCTTGTTGTTGGCTTGACACACCGTTGTACTCCATGCCCTCAGTTCTTTGCTCACTTTCCTTGTTCCTTCTAGCTAACTCTCCTGCCAGAAGAGTGTTGCTGGCCATGATCCTCTCGACATCGTATCTTGAGATGTCGAAGTTCGTAACAGCATTCACCCCACGAAATTTGATCGCAGCTACGTCGTATGCTTCAGCTGCTTCTTCTTGAGTACCTAATTCAGTTCATAAAAAAAATACACTATCAACATCAATTGCGACTTTTGAAACAGTCTTACTATGCATGACCGTGAATGTAGTTGAAATATAAAATATAAAATCCAAAGGGTATTGGCATTTAGAAAAGAAAAAATGAACTTTCTGGAGATCGATATTACTATTTAGATACCACTTTTTTAATCTTTCAAGGGAGAACAACAGCTTTAAAAAAAAAGTGACCCGTTGCTGTTCAAAGTGACCATATCAACAGCCTTATAGAAAGCATTGCCAGACACCAGCATAATAGCATTAATAACAACGTCCTAAGAATATATACATATACATTAGTGTTACAGTTTCAGGTTTCGAATGCTAAAATAACCACCGCTATTGCAGTGAAAGATTTGCCAAGGTGTGGTACGAGGAAATGCAACAACTTTCTGGAAGGACTTACTGAATGTCCCAAGATAAAGGTCCTTATTTCCTGCAACTCTGCCTATCCTTGCTTGCCACCTGCCATGCTGGTGGTGCCTGTGCAACAAAAAAAAGTGGATTTAACCTACTTAACCACCATGTTTAATCTCTGTAATACAAAAAAAAAAAAAAAAAGTGGCAGAGAAACAGCATTGAACCTTGTCACTCCTCTGTACATTGATGCACCCCTTGAAAACCCACTACTCTTTCTGCAAAGCAATCACCAACATCATCATTAAACAATAAAAATAATGGATAGCTTTTAGCATAATAATAATGATAATAATGTGTGCACCTTCTCAAGTGGGCCACATACTCCTGCCTGCTCATATTCTTCATTTCTTCAAGTTCAGTTTGGTAATTTTCTAGCTGCCAAATATAAAAAAGAAAATGAGACTCCTAGGAGTACAAGATTATGAGCCACAAATGCCAACTTTTAAAACATACCGGGAAGTTTATGTGTGTTGAAGGTCCCCAATACTTAAGAGCCGCAAGATCATAGGCTCTTGCAGCTTTCTCTTCCATATCATAACCACCTTCAGTTCAAAAAGAAAATACACCACTAAAAAAATTGGAATTAAAAAAAAAAAAAAAAAACAAGAACATTGAAAATGCAGACCCTTGGAAAAGTAGTAGCTTACCCAAATAAACTGTGACATGCAACGTTTTGGTCATCCACATTGTGAACACACAATAGGTGAAAGAGAGTTAGTGGGTGGGCACAGCTCAAAAACAACGAAAAATACTTCAAAACGAGAAAAAGGATTTTAGATTATAAAATATTCTAGTTTTTGGTAACTAACCTTGTCGTCCTTTCCTGGTTTGCCCTTCCTTCTTGCAACTATTATCCCACAAATGTGCTTCATATCTTCCAGTCCATCGATGCCTGATACACATCACCACAAAATAATTGACTTAAAAAGAAGGCAAACAAAACAATAAGTAAATTCAAAAAAGTAGAACCACCATGAACTTGACTGAATAAATAAAGTACAGAATGATTAAAAAGTGGAACTAAAGAGAGAGGATGAGGTAATGACAATTATATGGAAAATCGAAGCACAAGATTCAGCCTAGCAGCAACAGTTTCGTTAGTTTACATGAAAGTTCAGATTTTTGCCATGATGGCAAGAGAAATTATTAGAGTGATAAAGGGATGAGGTGAAGTGAGGTGAAGTAAACGAACCTTGTGACACCTCTATACTGAGAAGTTCTCTGGCCGAATGTGTCAATAGATTTCCTATGCACAGGTTGCTTCTGGCCAAGCTTAGCAGAGCCTCTCTTTTTGGCATCCCCAGCTACTGATTCAGTTTTGGAAGATGAGATCTGAGTTGGGACTGTGACACAGCTAGATTGAGAACCAGGACTCATAGACAAACTCAAAGACTGTAACTCCCCACAACCAACACCAGCATTTCCAGAAGCACCATGACCCTCCACCATGCCACTGCTATTATTGCCTTGCTGCTGCTCCAGATTCTGCTGAGTGGAAGAATAACCCCTTGGTGGCACCCAGTTTTTGAAGCAAGCAATGCCTTCTTCCACCGCGTGAGGCATTTGGGAGCTGCAAACCGTCACGTGTGGTTGCTTCGGTTCTTCCTCCACCTGGTAAATCCCAAGCCCAGAGTAATATGGGTGGGTTTGCTGTCTGAAAGGGTCAGAAAGAAGACCCAAAGAAGAAGGATGGCCTCTGTTGGCTTCAGGTTCTGCATTCTGGCTGCTGTAGTAGACGCTGTCTAGGCTCAGAGCCATTGCTTCTCTTTCATGGCCTCCATAGTCTTGAGCTCCCACACTTGCACCACCAAGAAAGTCCTCCAGTTTTGGGGATGTGGTTGGCACCATCACTTCAACAAGACCACAAAAACCCTCTTAGAGATACAATTATGTTGTAAATTGCAAAGCAATGAAAGCAAAAACAAAACTTAGCTGCCCTTTATCACCTTGAATGAATCAAAACCAGTATTTTACTTCTGAAGAAAGGAAAGTTTTGAATGCATGGAAGAGGGGAAGAGGGATAGATACCTTGGGTTTGTGATCTGGTGAGAGCTTCCATAATGCAGAGTGAGCCATCTGACTTGAGGGGCATCATGGCCAAGGGAGGGTGAAAGGCACTGTTTTCTCCAACACCATAGCAGATTCCTGAGGGGTTAAGGTGTGAAGGGGAAATATAGAAGCCTGTTGGAACAGTGTTGCAAGGTCCTGCAGCCGCAGAAACCTGAGGGTGATGATAGTAGTGATGATGGTGATGATGGGGAGGGTCAGCAGAAGAAGTAATTTCCATTTTCATGTGGGGTGAGAGAGAGAACCCCAACCAGTTATGATTGTTCCCATCATCAGTGTTGCCATCATTCATCGACTTCATCTTACCTTCTTTTCCCGTCTTTGTTTTTTCTTCCTTTCTCAGCTTAATTACTCGGAAAAGGTTTGAAACTAACCAGACACCACTATTATCAGCTACGCAAATCAATCATTGCGTGGCAAATAACCAAATCATATCAAAATAATAACAAGAACAACAATGAAGTTTTTTCTCACACCAACATCAACTACAAGAACCAAACTCTCTCTTTCTCTTTCTCTTTCTCTCCTTTCGTAACAAAACTGGTCTCTTTAAACTAAGCAGAAGGAATAAGTTACGAAGCAAGTGAAACTGGGAGCACCCACTTCATTCCATAGGGATCTGTGTAGGTATGTGGGCATGTATATATACACACACAACCTCTTTTACCTTCTTTCTTTCTCTTTTCTTATATATTTTTTTTGTTGGTAAAAAATAAGAAAAGAAAAATCTGTCACCCCCACTTAGCTTTTTCTTAAACCCTATATTAAACCCAGAATGAAATAGCAAAGTGGATAAGAAGAAAGAGCCTGAAATGGTAATGGTGTGATGAACTTTTTTTGGGCAGCTTCTGAAAACTTGAATGCTAGTAGGTGAATCTATTGCACACATAACCAAGATATAGAGGGAAGGGAAAATAGAAAAAGATTCAGACCTCAGGTAGACAAAAAAAATATAATTTAATATTTCTACCATTTTATTTCATACGTAACAGGTGTACAAAAAAAAGTACATTGTTATTATTTAATCGCACTACATCTAATAATTTTTTTAATTAATAATAATAACAATAAGTTTATGCTAATAACACATTGATATATTATTTATAAGAAAATTAATTATTTAAATAGTATTTTATTTTACAGTAACAAGGTTGCAAGCAGTGCAGTGGAAGGGGCCATAGATTTGACGGGCAGGACTTATCTGCCCATCCAGTCACTTCATACAGTACGCCCATTCTGTGTCACCTGCATACTGCAAAGTCTAAAAGCATCTTCTATTTCTTTTTATATTTATTTCATAACAAATAAAAATATCTGTTCTACTTAATTTATAATTTATGTTCACATAAATTTAAATTATAAATTAATAATATTTATTGAGTACCAGGTTAATTAAACATTTCAAAATCATGTTACAAGTTAAATCTCAAATTTGTACTTTTTCTATATTTTAGATAGCATGTTCTATTTGTTTATTTTTATAATATAACATTACTCCATTAACTACTAATAATAAATGCAGATGCACAAGGTTAAGTAATCAGATGTGATTAATCAAATGAAGTACAGTTCCTTAAATACACTTACGGAGGAGAAATTATTGTGATGATAGTGTGAATCTTGTGATGATAACAGGTTTATGTACTTTCTTTCTATATTGTAAAACTAATATATTAATATTTATGACATAGATTAATTTGTGTACGATGATAAATAATTTTTTTAAATATGTAAAATATTTTTATTTTTAATATATATAAAATATATTCTGTCAACAAAAGAAAGAATGGGTGAGAATGTCCAACCCATAACAAAGATATGTTTTCTTTCCTTTGTGGGTCATCTTGCTGACTTTGTGAATTTGAGTTTACAGGTTCATTCATCCCTTCAATGGCTTTCCTATAAGAATATTCAAATTTTTACATCAAATATCATAATCAAAATTTTTCACTTCATGCACTTTTTATTTTCATATTTTCAACTTGTAAGAATCAATGGATTTTAATGTAACAATAAAATAGAAAAACTTTGTGATAAAGACATTGATACTAAATTCTATTTAATTAGAACATGATGTCAGATAAATTTTGTTATAATGTCACAATATACCAGTAAAAATAAAATTATAATGGTAGGGAAAAAATATTTACAAAAGGTTGTAAATGATTGATATAAATTTATGTAAAATTTAACCTAAAAGTTTGACTTAACTGCAACTGGTTAATATAAAATATTTACCTAAATCAAATTTACCAATTCAAATAGTTGACATGGAAAAAAAATCTTTGAGTAATCTTACAACATCTAACTGGGACCTGCACAATAAAATAAATTAGTAAAATATCACTAAAAATTAAAATTCAAATATCACAAATCACATTAGATAAGTTAAAAAAACATCAAATTAGTTTAACTCATTCTTCACTATACGTATTATTACAGATATATTAAATTATATTATATTATATTATAATATATATATATATATAATTTTTATTAAATGATATCGTTAAACTACAATTATACTTATTATAATTTCATGTATGAAGCAAGATTCAAACTTCATAAGTGTAAACACAACGTTGAATATGGCTACTCATAAATGATGGTTGAATGCTATAGTTAATAAGAGAACAATAAAGAAAATGTAAATATGAGGATTGACAGTGAGTTGATTCAACTATATTTTTGTTACTGTGAGAATTTCAAATTATATCTCCTTTTCTTTCATAAACCTTTTGTCTTTAGTCCTATTTTTCTTCAAAAATTCTCTTTTCCTACCGTACATTTTTTATTTAATTTTAAACCTTTTGAAACTACTAGAGTAATTTACATGAAGAGTTCTATCAAAACATTCATTGAATTTCTCTTAATGGTGAGTTTGAAATTTCTCTCATTCTCTATATTTAACACTCTATTTTCTTCAACATGCAAGCTCTTTTTTGCTTTGTTTGTAGACTCCATTTGTTCTTGATAAAAGTTTCTTTGGTTGAGATCTCATATTGTGTCTTGATCATCATTTTGGCCCTTTTTGTTTTGTAGATAAAGTGATTTAACGTGTGGAGCTATTTCTAGGAAAAAAAAGTGCTAGGTCAAGACTATAAGGTAAGAAAAACTAATTTATTTGAAATTTTAGGACCTTATTGTTGAATTTTGAAAGAAAAATATGTAGTATGATTTTTGTAATTGTTTGCTTGTTGTAATTTGAGAGTAGTTTTAGGAGAATATGGTGATTTTGATGAATGTTGTTACTTGCAATAATAATTTGAGTACTGATGCAATTAATTGATCTTAGGAAAGAGTTATTTGCTTTGAACACTGATATTTTTATAAATGTGATGAGAAACTTTTTGATTTGGATAAATTGAGTATAGTTTGTACTGTTATTCAAAATTAGTGTGATTGTACGGAAGGATTAGCCTGTATGATGAGAAACTAATGGGTGTGACATTGTTGTTATCGTGGTAAGTTGTAGGAGTTGATGTTTGATGTTGTATGATAATTTTCTTCACAAGCCCCAAAGTACTTAAATACCTTGGTTTAAAGAGATTAAAATATATGAATTTGAAAGGTGGTGCAAAAGAATAGACATGTTTGATTGAATGTTTGTATTACAATAAGGTAGCATTGAATAGGGCTTGGTAGTTGTATTTTGAGATCGTGGTATGTCAATATGGTTGTTATTACATACGAATTAGAAGTGAAGACTTTATGATGTTGAGAAAATGCTCAAACTATATAAAGCAAATTTGTCTGCTGCATTACTGATGAGTGATAACTTTGTGACCTTTTCCATACTAGATTGGTTTATATCTTTCTAAATGACTTCTATTGTATGCTATCTTTTATAGTTATGATTTTTTTCCATTTATTTAACAATGTTTGAGTAGGTGTGAATGTTTTAGTGTTAGGATGGTCAAATTAGCTATTTCCAATAAGAAAGGCCAATCTAGGATAAGTTTAAGTGTATTGAAGGGAAATTGTGATGTAGGACTATCTTGACTCTACTAGTATCTATCTCATATAAGGGATGATAACTAGGTGACGATAACCGAGAGAGGTTTCACTGGACAAATGGTATGATATAAAAAAAAAATCATACTCAAGGAGTTATTGAAGTTAACCATGTCAGTAGCTTATATGATTGCTCTATTTAATACATTAGTCAGTCTTCCAGAAGTAAGAGTGTAAATGTGTTATAGTTGTTTTATGTTTGATCCTTAGTTTTTTCTTTGATATTCTATATATTTCAAATATTTAATTATACAACCTTAGTAAAAATATAATATATTTAGATTGAGATTTATTCTTGTAAAATTTGTGTATTTTCTTGTTTTCTTTTCTTTTGTGGTGACATATTCTATATATACGTGAGAAGGTATAGGAGTTTATGGTCACAGTGACATTGGAATTGGGACAGGAAAATGAGAGATCATGATAGAAATATTATAGGGATGATGAATTGTAGATTTAAAAAATTGTATTAAGTTTCCTAATTTATATTTTGAAGTAATTTTGAATTTATTTAAATGTACTTTTAAGTATCTCATTATCTAGTATAAGAACTATAAATTTGAATTTATTTTGAAATACATTGCTAATAATTAAGAATTACTAAATATTGTGTAAAAGTTTTGGGTTGTTACATTTGTAATAGATGAAGTCAATAAATATGCTTTTGAACCTTATCATATAAGACAACATATATTTGTAGAAAATAAGTCTTTAAATAATAGAAAATATTTTATGATTAATTATATATTATAGTATGGAATGATTCAAATATCATATTTGAGATAACAAAGTTTGGTAAGTCTTATTTCTAGTTTGTTACCTAACTAATTTTGTCAGAAATAATAAATTCGAGTTACAATATGTAATTTAAGTATATTGAATGTGTGTAGGTACACAACAAAGTCAAAGTAGGATGTCAATTTATTTTGAGTATATGGACAATTTGTTTAAATTGATAATCTAATTAGAATAAAATGTTTTAATTAAGTTATTGTTTTGTTTGTATGACTTGATGTGTGGCTTAAGCTAATGATAACTTTATGCAATGCTAGTTTTAAGTTGTATGATATTATTGAAGTGCTTTCAGAACAATTTATGGTTATATTATGAGATAAATTTTAGAATGTTGGATAGAGGTTGGCACAAAAACTCTTGTACTTAGAATTTGAGTTGAATGTTATCTAAGTAAATGAGTGAGTTGTTTAAATTAATATTAACTTGAAGTAATCGTTGGGTTTGCATAGCTCCAAGCAATGTTTGAGCTTAACGTAACTTAGCACGATGCTAGTTTGATTTTTCTATTCAACATATCCATAGTTTCCAAAAATACTGATAGTTAGCTTTATGTTGTAGTTAAATTATAGTGTTGAGTAATCCATGTTTAAAATAAAATTAAAATCTTGTGTTTTCATCAATCTCAAAATGACAAGAACCTTTTAGTGACTTTGTTTCATTTTTCAAATGTTGTCTTATAATATCGTGCACTCATTAAGTAATTATAATCAATTTACGACACTACAATATTTTATATTTTAGATCATACTAAATTAGACAACAACTAAATAAATCTGGCCTAAATATATAATAAACAACATTTTTATAAATGTTGTATAAATATTATGAAACCCATGATTATATAATTGTTGCTTTAAATTATGGGGACAAAATTAATAAAAATATGGTCTAAAAATATAAGTGAAGTCTAAAATCAACTTGAAAAACTATTGTCTATTGTGATGACTTTAAGCAACGGTTTTAAAAGTGTTGTTGTACTAAAAACCGTTGTCTATTACCTATGGCTACACTTATCTATATCACGTCTAAAAATTGTGGTTGAATCTTTAGACCACGATTTTTATAATTTAGATCACAATTTTATATCGTTGTCTAAAATAATTTTTGTTGTAGTGCGATATTGGCTTATGCTGAAGTGTAGTTGGATGTGCAGCATAGTTGGATACTCAGTATAACTCAATGTTATGGCATGACTAATGTTTATGGATGTTTAAGTATTGTTTGCCTTTTATTACAACTTGGTGTTATTACATGATGCATAACATAACTTATTGCTTATAGTTTTTTAACACAACTTGATGTTGTGATTTGGTGTATGCGTTATACTAAAACATAATGTGTACTCTTTATAAAGTGTGATGCGTTAGGAAGATGTCCAAAATAAAGTTAAATTTGGTGCTTACACTTTACACTTAAATTTCAAAGCAATATTGTGAAATTATTATTTCACATGACCACATTGTTCTTCTTTCTATAAATTGCAACACTTTTTTTTTTCTAAAAATCAGAATATATATCTGTCTTACATCATAACATATTATGTTATCCATAATGATGAATATTAATATAAATTACTTAAAATATAGAGAGAAAAATGAACATCTCCATTGAGTTACATATACATGTATGGTAAAAAAATAGTTCTATGAAATTAGTCACGGTCTGCAACTCCTGTGCAAGTAAAACGACATTTTTTTTTAGCATAATACCCAAATAATGATAAAAAAAGAAAAAGAAAAAAAAACTATACTTTTCTCACTGTCTCTTTGTGCATAGTCAACAACTGCTTCCAGACAAAAAGTGAAAGTGGGTCTTTGATAAGTTTCAAATATTCCAGAAAATGATGATCAAAAGGGTCCCCAAAACAGACCTTTATGACAATCATGCATTTTAGGTTTAATGTTATCTTAATTAAAATATTTTAGTTATATTAATATAAAGTGAATTTCAAACATAATTTATTTTATGAAAATAATTTTTTATTTTATATTAGAAAGAAAACCTTGAGTTCAACTCTTACAAATTTAATTTCTAAAGTCAGAAATACACCTATTTATACCGTCTTAGTTTCATTTCTTGTCCAACTAAAATTTAGGTATATTTTTCACCATTTTTTTTTTTCTTTTCGTATTTGATTTTGTTGGAAAAAGTAAAACTATTATTTTAAGTTATAATATAAATAAAATGTTTTAAGATATATGACTGTTATGTAAGAAGACTAATCGTTATACAATATGTTCTTTAAGTATCGGTAAGATGACACTGTTTATATTTGGATAATATATTATTTAAGTCTAAAATATACTATACAACGTTTATACCTATATTTGTATGAAACAAAACCTTAATAAAATAAGTATATTTTTATCATATACTATTAATTTTTTTATATAAAAATCAAAATTAGTTTGCAAAATTTAAGAGAAGATATTACACCAAAATTGTGTTTTACATAAAAGAAATATATCTTCTCAATTATTTTCTAGTTTTCTTGTTAAAATATTAAAATATTAATTGAGGAAATATATCAAATATTATTTAACATATTATAATGGGTTTTTACGGCGTATTATAAATAATATTGTCTATGTATATTTTAAAGTCAATCCTACTCATCGTTTTTTACTTTTTTTTTCTTTCTTGCATAGTTTTTTTTTTTCTCCATTCCCTCTCAAATATCTTATGTTTATCAGAATTTGATCACATATTATCGTAATCTATTCGATCAGATTTTCTATTTTCTTTTTCTTTTTATGATTTTATATTAATTTTGGTTGGTCAATAAAGAAAAGTGGCCTTTTCATTTTAGTTTAGTATATACTTAAATTTGGTTATTATCTTTGTCCCTAATTTTCAAAATAAATTTTATTGTTTATAGTTTTGAAAACCGCTTTGAAGATAAACAAACATGATAAAAGTGTGGCATGGATGTGAAAGTGACTTTATCACTGGGTTTTGGTTTCTATGTTAGGATTCTGGTTTGATTCATAACTATTTAAATGTTTGAATTTGAGTTGTTGAACTTTGTTCAATATAAGATTGTTGTAAAATGTTTTGAATTGAAAATTCTTATGAGAAGTTGATATAATGACTAAGTTATGCATCTTAACATATAAAGTTAATTTATTAAACTTTCATTATGACATTTTATGATTTTTATGTTAATATATATACTTATTTTATGAGTTTAAATGATCAGGGTATAATTGAAATGAGTGAATGACAAAGTTTGTATTGATTAGTATAATTGTTTAGAAATTGTATATTAAAGTGTTTTTGAAAATATATTTGAAACTTTTTTTTTTAGCTTAGATGATTTTTTTTTTTATATATTTACACTTAAGCCAAGGATTTTTGCCTAAGAAAAAATATAACAGAGATTTTTACCTTTCTTTTTTTTTCAGTTTCTTTATGTTTATTATAAATGTAAAATAAATATTATTTGCATATTTAATTGAATTGTAATTTTGTTTAAGTGAATTATCTTGCATGAAAATTATTATTGAGAATAATGAATACTTATATATGATTACGTGATCACATATATAGAATGATATATGGAATGATATGTAAATTGTTGAGTGATTTGAGTATTAACTATTGATACTTATGTTGTAACAAAGATCTTTTGGGTTAATTAATTGTCTAAGTCACATAAACTAAAAATCAACAAAAGTCTGGTCATTGATCAATGTATAATTTTAAAATTATATCGAGATGAAATCTTATATAAGAAACAAAGAAAATACATGCAGTTTAGGAAAAATGCATGTAGAAGAGAACATATTATACTTCTACAGAGATGACAGAAACTTTCCTTAAGATGAAATATAATTATATGGTAGAACCCTTGAAACTAATCATTTCTATACATTGTATCTTCAAAAAGAAGTTCAATTTCTTTTAGAATGAATGAAGAAGGACGAGAGTATCCGACTTATGAAAATTAAAATGGGAAAGAATTTTTAGAGACCATAACCCTTTTAAACTATTTAACTTTTTAGTATAGAAAAATATATATAAACATAAAATTTTAATTTATTCATTTGTTTTTAGGTTCTCAGAAAAATAAATTCTCTTTATTTTTCGTATGAACAGATTCTTATCTTCTACAACATCTCTTAAAAGAACAAGAAATTGAATTTTGAAAATTAAAGCACATTTCAATTACTTTTTATATAACTTTATGCTTCGTAACAAAAAAAAAAGTGCACTGTTTTGAAAATAAATTATTATAAAATGTACGCATTCATTCTTTCTATTCTTAAAAACATCACATTCATATCTCTTATTTATTACAAGAAAGTTCTTCATTGATTGCAAAATTTCATACTGTTTCTCTTATATAGTTTACTCGAAACATTAAAGGAACATAAATAATTTGTACAATCATACAAAAATTTTAAAACGGTGAGAGAGCAATTTACTATTACAAAGTTCAAGAACAAAACATTTGACATTGTAGAAAGTTATAGGTAAATATAATCAATGTAATGGTAAGTCTGTTATTAATTAATATTGTTTTCTATTTTCTTATCTTACATATGTTTATGGAATAGTTGACAAGTAATCAAGCTTGAACTACATTACTTCTCTTTGAACTTTCATGAATAGTTTAAAATTAAAAGGTCACATGATTATTAGAACAATGATTATGTCATCTGATTAAATAAAATTCCGTACAATCTAAGATCTTAATTGTCAGACACAAGATTAATTAATATTTAGAAAGAGACTGTGATACTAAGTCAATAAATGGTTAAGTGAATTATAATAACATTTTTCTAATTCATTTTAAGTTTCATTTATTCTCTCCTTTGTTATCATCAATGTCTTCCCTTGTTAGGGTTTATATGAAAATATTAATATAATACTTTATTAGATAAAGAAATTGTGTAAAACTCAAACAAATATTGAAGTTTTGAAGTAATTAGAGAAAGCCTCTTATTGTACAACTTAACTTACTCATCATCATCATATATTACAATAATTTCTACAAATATTGTTAATATTATTCTAGCCTTTTCATTTTGAGATTTTATTTTACTAATCACACACATAACGGAATTATCCAACTAGGTATTGATTAGAATAAAATAACTTGTATTAGTTATATCATACATTAGATGCATATTTTAAAATCTGTTTCAAAACACGTCTTAATACCAAAATGTTACTTTTATTGAATTAATTTTTAAAAATAAGATTTCAAAAATTCAGTCTTGTAAATAAAATCATAAACAAGATTAATTTTTCTTTTTACATATATTAGAGTTTCAAAAAAATTGATTGATACTTTAGTTTCCTTCAATTTTTGCTGATCAAATCATCCTCTCTCTTTTTTCTACATGTAGAAAAAAAAATGTTTGGAGCAAATTTACATGGAAGGCTTTGAGACAAATTTTCAAAGGGAAATGATTTGTGTTTGAACCCAATCAAAGGAATTGTCCCAATTTAAGAGGAAAAGTGCTAACAAGAAGATAAGACTCCATATCACACAGAACAACCAATCATTTATTTCTCTATTATAAACAAGAATCTTTTACCACTCACCAACAAGAAAAGATTTTTGTTTTAATCTATATTAATACATATAGATATAAATTTTCTTAGTTGTATATCAGCGTTCACATTGTTTATACATTTTTATTCGTATTTCCACAATAATTAATAATTTTATAATTGTGATGCGGATGAAATGTTTAATTTTGTTGATTAATTACGACTTAAGTGGTCAAAAGAATATTAGTAACTAGATAAACAAAATGAAGAAAGAAACCATTTATTTTAGCACTAGATAAGTGCAATTCAAGTGTTTTCTTGCTTTCATGAGAAAATGTCACTACTTTTATTTTTTCAACCCTAACCCTAACCCTACTTTAATCTACCATGACAAAATTTGGTTGTATACAGAGGCATTTATTGGTACTCCAATCCCTCTTTTCCAGCATGTTACAAGGATGTTTCTAGCCCCATCACAATTCAATATTCACTTCTGTTTTTTACCCTTTTCACTTTCCTCTACTTTTTTTTTTCTCTCTCTCCCACTTCTTTAACATGTATACAAAATGATATTCATAAATTGTTTGCATGCGGGTTTAACCACACATACTTGTTATGTCTACAAGGTAGCACTAATGAATCTTAAGTAATAATGTTAGAGAAAATAATATACTCAAACTAAAAATAATTTTAATATTTAATCTCTGTACAAAACTATTAGATTTCATTCTTCTCATATTACAAAATAGAGTGAGAATTTATCACCCTCCTACATACTTATTGTATCATTGTCTTGTATCAGATCAAATATATGAAATTAGTATATCTTTAACACCAACAAAATTGATTTCAACTTAACTCTCATAAACAAAAGGGGTCAATAATGAAGTGATGACACTGAAACTACCTCTCCCAATGAAAGTCTCGTCATTGTAAAACACAACTAAAGAAATGAAAAGAAAAGTTAAAATTTTAGGAAGTTAGAAATCATAATTTTTTATCATTAAAAATGTAGTCCATATTTATAAAAGGATTTCAAAATTCAAATGAATGCATTCATAACAAGTGTGGTTATTTTCATTTTTTTTTTGCAATAATCATGAAATTAAGCTATTATCAAACATCCAAATTGACATGTTAAAATTCAAGACCCCTAGTCTATCTTGTTGATAGGAGTTAAAACAATTTGATAAGAATGATGAAATCCAACCCCTTTAATATGTTCGGATGGATGTGCACGACATTGAACGCTCAAATTTTAGTCGTTTATTTATGTGTAAATTGAAAAAAAATACACAAGAAATATATAATGAAAAAAAGACATATATTTAAAATAAAATAAAAAGTTGTGATGGTGATTAAATAATAACCGGAATGACCTATGTCTTTATACGGTTATAAATTATATAATATTTTAAAAATAAAAATAAAGACAAAATGGATCTTCTTGTATTATTGTTTATACTCATGTATATATTATTATTATTCATAGAATAAAAATTTATAATTAAACATGAGTTTCGCGAGAGATGGTAAACTAAACAGACATGAATGTTTGCTATCCTCTTCTTTCTGTCAATCCCCTCAACCCGTTCAAAAGTAGTTCTTGAAAATATGATTTGAACAAAACAATAATATAAAGATAATCAGAGTATAAACAAATTCAGATAAATTAATTATATCTACCAAATTTAAGATTAAATCCAAAAATCAGGTGTATAGAAAGGTTTCACTGATTTTTATGAGTTATGAGCTCTTTTCTTTCACCAAACCATAATGGCAACATTCTTGTCACTAGTCCAAAAAATTCTTGAGCTGCGTTATACATATATTCGCGTCAATGATTGCTATGAAGACTCATGTTAGATTGAAGTTCATAAACTATTTGAGAAAAATAAAAAATGATTGATCATGTAATATAATCTTATGACAATTTCAACAACCAATCTTTTGTGTCTCCTCTGTCACACCTTCTGTTAAACACTGAATTAGTAAGTCACTGACATTATAGAAGAAAAAGACGTGGAACTAACTAGGAAGACAAAAGAGACAAGCACTGTTCAGATGCACTGAACAGTTCAACCAGCCCCTCATACGGAATTTCAGGACTCATTAACATCGAGCTTCAAGGACGGATTCATGTTCCCACTCATCTACAATTTGAACAGTAATTAGAACAAACAAATCACTATTAAGTGATTCAAGATATGAAAACAATGATGAATTTAATTAGACTCTCTGTTATCAATTCTAACAATGATAGAATATGCTCATACTTTAATCTATAGTCATTCTAATGTTAGGTTTAAATATTTGTATATTATTTAAACCTCCCGCATTAGGGTTAGGGTAATCAAAGTTTTGATAACCCTTATTATATATCATCAAAATGTGTGTTGAGATTTTACGATTAAGAATCACGTATTAATTCAAACAAATAAAAAATATATAAATAGGTACAAATTTTAGAGTATGGTATAAAAATGATAAGTTATCGTTTATCCTATTAAAGTTTGTTGTGTTTATTATTTCACTCAATTACATGATTATATCACTATGGAATTATTATTAGTATCTAGTTCTTCATTAGAGAAAAAATGCCTTTATATAAAAGAAGTGTATTAGACTTTCACACTAAATATAAAATAAGATTAATTCATAATATATAAGTGAATGTAAATCTAATTTTATAATACAAATGTGATTCAATTTTATAGAATTGAGTGAAATATAATTTCATTTTTTAGATTAACATTACATCAGCTGTATTAATCTTTTGAAAGCAGGTGAAAGGACAAAAAGTAAAATTGTCACTTCTGAATGTGCATTTGACCAAAGAAACACCAGATGAAAACAGTTTAAAGTATGAACTGAATTTCTTTAAATTTGACATTGGCATGAGTAAAACTTTAAAGTTAGAACAGTAAATAGTGTAAGAAGAAGTGCATTTATAACATTTTTGACCATGTAAGTTGGTTGTAATCACATGATCTGGATGAAGATCGACAGAGAAAATGAAGATGTAACCAATGAAGGAAGAAGAGGATCACGTGTGAGATGAGGTGAAGAAGAGAAATGGAGCATGATTCAATACTGAGTACAGAAGCTAAAGGGTAGGTAGGTAAGGAGGAGATCCAAGCATAAAACAAAGTTAGATTTTGAGATCACTGTCCCCTGCTGTGATGGCTACTGGACTGGACTGAGAAAGATCACTAGCTGTAACACTGTAAGGTTTATGGTGTTGTGGTGGCCCTGTCATCACTGTCACCACTCACCACAGCATGTTTGCCTATCTATATCCACCTTGCATTGCACCATTGAAATCAAATCAAAATGCCTTTCATGTGTCATCATGCCTCAAACAAAAACAACCCTTGTGTCTGTCTTTCTAAACCACACTCTCTCTCCTCATTATGCTCCCTTCCTTAGATGCAAACACTGCCCCTTCAACAACTCAAATTCAATCCCTTTCTCTCTCTCTCTCCTCACACCCCAAACCCTCTCGAAATGTCAATATCCAAGCTTGCATGTCATGTCACCATCACCTTAGATTCTCACTCTCTCGACTTATCAAGGGTGTGCCTTCTTTTATCTCTTTTTTCCAGTTCTTGACTTCTTGTTCCTCTCTTTTTCTTATTTTAATGCGGACAGCGATTGAAAGAGCGCAGAGACAACTTGGTATCTGCTTTAGTTTTTATCCTTTCTCAAAAACAAAACAAACAAAAATCTACCCTAGCTACTACCCTTCGCCTTTTGTTATCACCAATGTCGCAACACACTAAGAAATAAAACACAGTGTTGCATGCAAGCAAATAGGTGGAGAATCCCCTAAAAGGGTATCATCGAAACTCAAACAAAATCAACAAAATAATCCATATCCTAAGCCACCTTCCTCTGGTGTACAAGTTTCCAAAAGTGTGAAAAGTATGCCAATAAATATATATCGAATTCGTTCTTGGAAGTTGGAAGGTGTGGAGTGTAATATTTTTAAAGGCTTGTTACAGGTAGGTAAGATCTTCATGACTGTGTAGGGTTTGGCTCTTTGTTCAAAAAATAACCATTGATCGTGCTTCCCCTTGTCACCACTCTCTCTATGGTACTTGAAAGTGTCGTATGATGATGCAATTAATTGTTTCAATGGCTACGCTGTGTTTGGTATATCTATTCACTCAAGTTGCTATCAGATTATTAATGGAACAAGACTATGAATGGTGTTTCTTATTTTAGGGTATTGCTGGTTTTTAAGAACAAGCATTAACTGACTTGACAGGAATGTGGTGAAAAAGAAAGATAACCTTCATAAAGCACACACAATCTAATAAAAAAAGTTACATTCTTATAATACATGAATTCCTTAAAATTGTATAATAGAGTGGTAAGGCAGGGTAAGGTAAGGGATTTGTCCTGTGCAGTGGATAGGAAATAAAGACATGTAAAAAAAAAAAAAAACATGTTTGTTGATAAACTCTTTTTCTTGATTTACATGAGTCAATCATACGAGAATTTAAATTAATCTAACTAAATTAGTTTAAATCATTTATCTAAGAATGATTTCATCAACTCAAATAAAATTAATCAAAAGTATATTTATGATTTATTATTATCTGCAAAATTTAAATTGGTACATTAATTCACATGTTATTTTAAAAAGTTGTTATTATTTAATTTATGCATGTGAATTGCTTAAAATTATTCTCTTAAACCATTAAATTTTGATTGACCAAATTCATTTTCAGTCTGAAACTTATATAAAGTAACCAATAAAAGTGTATCTAATGAACCCGTGACTTGAATTTTTCTCTTTATACATGACGAACAAACCGATGTACATAACGTTTGCCCAATGGGTACAAGGTTCCTGCTTTTATTAGGCATGCATGCTTCTTCCACATTGCCAGTATTTGTCATCATCGAAGACCAGTATACGGTTTTGTATTTAGTCATTAAATTCTATTGTTTTTAAAGATTCTTTTTCATTAAACTAATTTTAAAAAGATTATTCAATAAAATATTTATGACAATAAGAAAAAAATATTTTGCACAAAATTGTAAAAAAAGTGTACAAAAATCATTTATTAAAGTGTATCTTATTAAATAGTCACGAAGTATAATTAATTATATTATGTATAAAGAAATCTTTTAAATTACAATCTCTTCTTTGATTATGCAAGAGTATCTTTTATTGTTTTTTATAATAAATAATAAGTGAAATTATAAATATATAATTAATTATAGGATTAAATATGTTTTTTGTCCATTAATTTTTAATAAAAATTGAAATTAGTCATTCTTTGAGACTTTGAACAAATTTAGTTTCGATCTCTAAAAACTGAATAAATTTAGTCTCTTTAACCAAAATTTATTTAGTTTATTTGACATTTTAAGTGTGTATTTTAACTAATATTGAAGCATGAAAATAAGTTAAATAATGTAAACAACTCAAATACTATCACGAAATATGAAATATAAAAAAAAAAACTTAAATAAATGTGATTAAACTGACTAAATACACGTATTTCTAAAGTTAGATAACTAAATTAGTTCAAAGTCTTAAAGATGGATTATTTCCAATTTTAATTGAAAGTTAAAAGATTGAAAACATATTTAATCATTAATTATAAATATTAACAATATATATATATATATATATATATATATATATATTTATATATTTTTTTTTATCAAACGTAATGGTGATAAAATATCTGAATTATTAATTTAAGATGCTCGAAATTAACTAATTTCATATGAGTTTACTATATGTTGATGGATTATAAAATTATACTCATGCATCTGAGTAAATTCATATGAAAAGGATTTTTTTTAAAGATATTAAACATGTGAAAAAATAAAACAAAATGAGTTGTTTTTAAGATGTATGCCACCGCATTATACAACCACTAGCTATCTGCCATATATATACCTATCTTAAATATTACTGGATGCATAAGAAAAGCATCTTATCTTACATATCGATCGATCCATATAAGGCATGTGAGTGTAGCACCACAAACTCCCAAACTCCTCTTTATAGTAACGTGAACTTGAAGGTCAACCATTGATCAATAATATTAGGGTGACAGAAAAAATATTCAGACCCTCAAAACGACAAAATTTATTTCTCAAAAAGTGTGATAAAATTAGAAAAAATCTGTATGAAAAAAATTGTTGATAGGTGGCAATGGCATGCAAATTTTAACATTATGTGATGTAACGGTGTTGTGTTGGGGATGATTTGACACAGCATGCATGCATTGCAGTGACCGAAACAAACAACCTTTAACAACACCAGCGGCAGCGTGTAGAGCACAGAGAATACGCAGCAGCAGCCTAGTATAGTATAGTACCTAAGAAAAGAAAAACCTATGCCTATTGTTGTCTATGTTCTATGTCTAATGCCTACCAGGCTATTTCTATCTCTATAAGTTTTCTTTCTGTCACACTATCACGTCACTTCTATTCTTTCTCTTATACTTTACCTTCTTTTTTGCTTCTTTGGCTCCTCGCCTTCTTCTCTTTTTCATTCCATACCAAAAGAAAAATGTGAATTTCTATGATCATTTTTTTTGTTCGTGGTCTATTTTTATAAGGTTAAAATACTCCCTTCATTCATGTTTTTGTTGAAAAATCTCAAATAGGTCTTAAGATTTTTTTAGTCTCAATTAGGTCTATATTTTTAAAAATGTGTAACAATTAGGCCCATTCCGTTAGTATGATGTTAACGGTGTTAAGGATATGCCACGTGTCAGCTCCACATTTTTTTGATTTTTTTTTGATTTTTTTTTTAAATTTTTTTTAAATTTTTTTTAATTTTTTTTTAAATTTTTAATTTTTTTTTGAAAATTATTCATGTCACGTGTCACGTCAATATTGTGCCATGTGTCACGTCAGTAAGGCGACACGTGTCAAATTATTGTCTGAATCTCAATTTGGTCCATATATTTGTTATTTTTATTACATTTCAGTCCATTTTTTTAAAATTTTCAATTTCATCTTCTCCAAATTGAGATCAAATTTAACTTTTATATAAATTTTATAATGATATTTTTATTAAACAATTTTAATAATATTAAGTTTATTTTATATTTTGTTTTAAAATTTTTAAATATTTATTTTAACTTGTTACAAAATTGTTTTAAATAATTTATATACTAATGTTAGAGTTGGTTTAAAAATAACAATTTTATAAATTTAAATATAAAATTTTAAAACAATTTTATAAAAGGTTAAAATAAATATATTTAAAATTTTTTTAAAAAATGGACTGAAATGTAGTAAAAATAACAAATATATGGACCAAATTGAGATTCAGACAATAATTTGACACGTGTCACCTTACTGACGTGACACGTGGCACAATATTGACGTGACACGTGGCATGAATAGTTTTCAAAAAAAAAATAAAAATTTTAAAAAAAATTAAAAAAAATTAAAAAAAAATTAAAGAAAAAGTAAAAAAAAAATAAAAAAATGTGGAGCTGACACGTGGCATATCCTTAACACCGTTAACATCATACTAACGGAATGAGCCTAATTGTTACACATTTTCAAAAATATGGACCTAATTGAGACTAAAAAAAATCTTAGGATCTATTTGAGATTTTTCAACAAAAACATGGATGAAGGGAGTATTTTAATCTTTTTATAACTATATAACTTAAGCATGTGATATAACTTTAGTGAAGAATTTTATTTTATCTATTTATCAATTGTTTAAATGAGAGAAACACAGTTAAACTATTGATTGATTATGATAATAATGTTAATTAATGACTTGTATGGTAGATTAATTGTATATTTATGAATATATGATTAATTGTGTGTATAAGGGGTGTATGGAAGAAGGGTGGTTAGAACAATAGTATGAAAGTTTTTGTATGAGTTTCAAGTTATAAAATGATATTATAACATTTACTCTATCACTGTTTTGGTTTCACTTATTAATATTAGGAATTATGTTATTTTTTTATTCTATTTTAAAAAGAATCGCATGTTTACCTTAATCATATATATATATATATATATATATATATATATATATATATATATATATAATAAGTAAATATCTTACGTTAGAAGTAACTAACTAGGTTCGGTTAGTCTTTAATAATGTAAGAAATTAAATTTTATTCTAATTCTAAAAGTTTTGGAAATTTACCAAAAATAACAAACATTTAATAATTTATACAAAACAATGAAATAATTTTTATTTTTTCAAGAAATAACCCCTTTTTCCATTTGTAAGAAAATTAGGAAAGGTATCTTCTTCATAAGTTCAAATTAGCTTAGGGATAAATTAAAAAAGAGTTTTAAAAAACTATATAAAAAGCTTTTACAGATTATATTTTATATAAAATAATTTTAATTTATAAATACTGTTTTTTTCTAAAAATTCGTATAAAAGAAATTCCTATACAATGGAAAGATAAATGTACGAAAATATGAAATCTTACGAAAACAAACCTACAATAGTTTCTTTAATAGATCATAAGATCATAAGTGTGTTGGAAGGGGGAGCCTTTCACCCATAAATGAAGAACAGTTTTGATGATGTCTACTGATCTAGGATAAAACATAGCTTGGTCCAGTTAGGATATGCATTAGGCAAAAAGCTTATCTTTATCAAATGTATTTCAGGCCTGCTGTGTAATTCTGCATATGATTAGTTC
>Ga0214544_1006199_pt1 | contig 22332 bp, 15 predicted proteins | sample CNSS3metaG_FD_160074 | JGI IMG/M metagenome (GOLD analysis project Ga0214544, IMG submission 160074) | Root nodule microbial communities from cowpea collected in UCLA plant growth center, Los Angeles, California, USA - CNSS3 | ecosystem: Host-associated > Plants > Roots > Nodule | place: USA...
TACATCAAACCCTATATAGACAATGACGTTTATGGTATGCTTGTTGTCAAATGATGGAATCAAAATAAGAATACTTGACACGTGGCATTTGGGGTTTATTATTTGATTATTTTTCAGGAATCAATCGTAGAAAGTGGACGGACTTGTTGATCAAAACACTAATTAATTGTGTTGAACCGTCATTTTATATTTATTTTTATAATTATTTGGACTTGTATGGACTTGAGTTTGTTTGAACTTTATTTAAAATTGATGACAGTGATGTATTTTATTTTATTTGAATTTATGATTAAATATTAATTTTTTAAATAATTTTGTAAATACCTGCGGGTACCCGTGGATACCCGCGGATATAAAAAAAATAGACGGGTACCCGCATAATGGATACCCGACAGATATGGGTATGGGTACGGGGCGAATATTTATCCAACGGGTAGGGTACGGGGGAGCTACTACCCGTACCCTACCCGCCCCGTTGACATCCCTAAACACAATATAACACATCTTGAGTTAAAATTTGGGACAAAATATATTAAACCCAATTTATTTTTATGATTATACTTTAACCTGCACCTGTATTTACTTTTTATTATTTTAAACATTAATTAAATTTTTAAAATGAAAAAAAATACAAAAAAAAAGTGTTATTTTGTGAGATTCAAACATAAAAAGGTATACATTAGATACTTGAGATTGAGAATTAAATATTATCATGTAAAAGTTTGAAAATAATAAATAAAAATTGAATATCGATTCTCACCTTGTTCATTTCTACCACCAATAAATAAAGTTATAATGAAATGAATATTTCTTAATTTGTTCCGGTTTGGGGGGTTGCATATCAAATAAAGAATTTTTGATAAAGTTGAAGAAGAATTAGTGACACAACAGTTAAATTTAGGACAAAAGTTGGGTCACTTACGAAAAAGATTAAGTTGAACAAGTTTAATGGTATCCATATTCTAAGTATCTTACCTTTTCAATTTGTAGAACTCAATCTTCTTCATGCACGACCCAATATTTATCCTAAGTTTGATTTTTTTATTCACCAACTATTAAACTTTGTAAAAAATTTTCATTTGATATATATAACACATTAAATTGAAATTAACTCCAAAATATTCATTTCATTGTAATTTTTTTTATTAGTAATAGACTATTTTAAACCAAACTTAGTAGTCCAACGTAAATTAATGGATTTATGTCGTATATTTTTCATGTAACATAAATTTACGTGTTCTAAAATAACATCACACTTAAGACGGAGATAAAAGTCCCAAAATAACTAACATAAAAAAAAACTTTCACTGTATTAATGTATAGACGAAGACCAAAAATATTCAATTTGAAAAATCAAACATCATCCAGTGCAAATAATAAAAAACCTTCCCATTAAAATTAGGACGAAATTAGATATATAATCCAAGGACGAGTTTACTTAACATAATTATATATAGGAATTGTTTCGTTATTTTATTTTAGATGCAAAATTGACATAATTCAGAAACTATTCCACCATTGTACTTCAAAAATCATATTAAAATAATTTATTTTAATGAATCACCCCTAATCATCCTCATAAGAGGCACCTATTGAGAGTATTAACAAAACATGAGTTAGGTCAACGGTTAACATTGCCATAGTTATTGCTTTCAATATTTTCTATTGACCGGTTCTCCTCTAATCACCCTTCAACTATTTTTTTATTATTAAGTTTCCCTTTAAATAATAATAGCAACTATCACGGAAGAAGACAAGGAATTTCCATGAACTTAATGTCTGACAATATCGATATTAATAAATAAATAATTTAATACTATATATTCAGATATGCTGAAGAACTATATATAATCATCATTTAAACTCTTGCAGATAATCCAACAGTGGAAAATAAAACATTCGTGATGAATGTTTATGGGGTAACCTTGACTCAAAATTGTGTTCTTATGATCATAGTGTTGGTGATATTACCCTTCCTAGGGTTGCTTTTCTGGCTAGAAAACAAGTTATCCAATAACAACAGTTCCAGTGAGGAGAATGATTTGAAAGAACATGTGCAGATCAGTGATGACAGAAACAACTACATATTCTCTGAACACAGTGCTTGCTCCTTCTGTGCCAGATTAATAAGCAACACCACAGTTTCAACATGCTCACGCTGCAAAACTGCCATATATTGGTAATAATAAACCCTCAATTTTTCGTTCACCCTTTTTTGCTTTCTGCTTTTTACATTCATTCAATTACAAAACACACTGTTGCAAACATTTGTTCAATCACAAAGCCACCAGCAGAATCAGTTTTCCATCTGATACACCTCAGAAAGCTGAAAAAAAAAATAAAAAACAATACAACACTTAGTAGCATTTGTCGGCAGAAAGTTCTGTTGCAGCTTTGTGATAAGATTCAGCACAAAATATCGAAACCATTGAATCGTTATTCAACTCCCACCATATTGTGTTCCATTCCCTTACACTAACTCAATTATTTTTCATTTGTTTCTATATATATATATATATATATATATAGATAGATAGATATAAGTTTCAATATTTTGATTGGTTTTGATGGATTTCATTGTTTTGTTGTTGTTATCAGCTCAAAAACATGCAATTTTAAGCACTGGAGGCTTTTCCATAGATATGAATGTGTTGAGATTGAAGGGTCAGAAGATCAACAAGAATCACCTTCTCATGAATGTCTTATCATGGTGCTTCTGCTTAATTATTTTCAGTCCATGTTATCATATATATATATATATATATATGTTCAAGTTGACATCAATTTCCTCTTGATGCTTGCTGTATGATATAGAAATTATAAAGAAAATATCAGAAGTTGTGGAGTGAATCTAAAGAAACCCTACCAAAAAAATATTGGAGGGGAATGATTGGTTTGATTATGAAATTATAAATATGTTGTCATGCTGTAATTATTTTTGTATAATTCTTAGATAACCATGTTACAAGTACAAAGTATATGTATTCAGAAAAACCTGGTCAAACATATTCAGTGGAGTCTCTCTTTCAACCATGTCAGATCTCAAAAATCTGAGATTTTTGTTCCAATATGATTTTGACCAATAACATGTCATATTCTGAGTGCTTGAGATTTTAACTATGAGCAGGAAAAACACTCATCAAATGAAGTTGAAGAGAGAATATATGAAGAAGAAGATGTTTACTGTATTGAAGGAGGAGAAAACAGTGATGAAAGATCATTGATGTGTGGAAATAATGGCATTGTGAATAATAATGAAGGGTGTGCAGTGTGTGGAAATCCAAGTTCTAAAGTGTGTTCAAGATGCAAAGCCATAAAATATTGGTAAGTTTCTTATTCTCTAACCCTACTCTAAAGTCAACCTAACCAAAACATCTCAAGTCAATGCTTTGTTCTCATGTTTTTTTTTTTTTTTTTTTTTAATTTAATGTTTCATTCCTCAATGAGTTTAATATATGATGCATATCTTTCTTTTCTACACAAATATATATAATATTCATGCCACATTTCAATGTTATTTAACAAATGTTTTAACACCAAGTCTTAATATATATTTTTAGTGCAAGTTAGTTTGGAAACTCACAAGTGTAAAGAAAGTTGTGTAAAATAATAATAAAAGAATTTAGATAGATTATCCTATGTGTTACTTTTATAATTGAAATTTTATTTTAATTTACATGTTAAGTCTTTGAATTAATTAAAGAATTATATCATGGGGTGAAATTTTCAATTCCCACTAGAGAACAGGAAAAAGAAGAAGTGAGATATAGTGTATCTATGTTGATCTCCTAAAATAATCATGTACTCATATTTTTTTTTCAATGTTACATAAAAGATAAAATATTCGATTGAATTATTCTTTAATTAAAAATTACTATTACTGCTATGATTTTGGAACTTATTGCTAAAGTGTAAGGTTAGTTAGAAAAGTTGATTCTTTATAATTATTTTCTTAAATGATAACACAAAAATCTAAAGTCAAGGATTTTGACTAAGTTGTTAAACGAGTAAAATAGTAATGTAAAAGTCAATTTTTGTTTTAGGAAGAAGCTTATTTTTCCACTTGTATTTGGTTATTTTAAATCCCTTATTGTTTAACAATTGAAAACTTATAACTCGTACCTTTTTAACATAAAATTGGTTTATGGTTTTTCAAATCAAATTATAAATTTGGTTCCAAATTATTCCTAACTTTTTGAATTAATATATATATATATATATATATATATATATTATTTCATTGTTTATATATACAATTTTTGTGTTTACGCGTCATTTGTTAAAATTATACTTAATTGAGTTTGTTCATCGTCGAGATAGCTATTGAAAAGAATATTAATAAACATAATAATGAAATTTGACTCTTACAGTATTATAGTAAACATTAGATATCATTTTCATAAATCTTTTTATTAATGTAACTTGGTATTAAAATTCAAGTTTTGATAAAAAATAAAATAAAAACAGTAATGAGATTTAATCAGTATAAAGGATCATTTTTAAATCTATGAAAAAACATTCACTCTTTCTCACATCACATCGTTAATTAATCAGTCTTAATTAAGGTAATATCAATGTTACGAAGTTTGTAAATTTGTATCTTCATTTATCATAATATAATTCTAAAGTTAACACATCTTTAATTAATCATCTAAATTAGGTGTATTTCGATATTTGACTTTCCTAAAAATAACTCTAACCATGTCAAATTGATAAAAAGAAATCTCTGTTTATGAGTAATTGCAACATTAGACATTTTCTTGTTCTAGAAATAATGCAAACTATTATTCCAAAACACTTGACTCTTACACAATTTACCATATATATATGAATATGAAAACGTCAAAATGAAGATATTTTAAATGCAAACACTAAACAAGTTGTAACAACAATCCAAATACATGAACAAAGATGTCATGTCAAAGAATTTCTTCAAAGATTTTCATGAGTCTTTTTCTTTTTAATTTATTTGTTATGTGTTAGTATAAAAAAGTTGCATATAAATCAACTACCTTTTTTTCTTACATTTTTAATCAAATTAAAATCATTTTATATATAAATTTAAATACTTATTATAAAAGGAAAAGTAATTTGTGATACATGAGAATATGCAATTAGATAAAATGTAAACACTTTTATATTATCAAAGTATGCTAATTATCCTTCTCTTTTGGATTTTTTTAAAATTAAATGATGACATATTTTAAAAACACCACAACCTAACAATTCGTGTAAATAAAACAAAAAAAAAAAATTCTTAATACTTATTTAGATATTATTATTTTTTCAAAACTAATGAGATACTTTTTAAAATAAATTTACTATATTATTTCAGTACACTCAAAAGTGGTAAATGTTAAGAGTTTAGATTAAAAATAATTTAATTACTTTTTTTTACCTTGGATATTATGATTTTTTCTTAAAAAAAAACTCTAACGATACAATTTCTCACTACTAAAAAAAATTCATATTTCATGTCAATTTTTCTTTGAAATTTCTTTTTCAAGAAATACTTACAAATTTTGTTATGAAAAAAATTTGCAGAAAATTGCTGCCAATTTTTTTGTAAAATATTTTGTATAAAACATTTTTTGCAACAAATTTTGTAAGAAATACTTACGAATTTTATAATTTTGTAGGAAATAATTTTCCACGAAGGAATTACCAACCAATTAAACTTCTTAGAAAAAATAAAAGGAAAAGGTCTTTTCTTACAAATTATTTTAACAAATTTAGAAGAAAATTTCTATGAAATTTTTTAATAATGTCCGTGAATTTGAGATCGAAGCATTTTCTCACTCATTCTATATTCTAAATTAATACACACACATACAAATTATTTTATTATTCAACTTCTTTATCCTAAGTCATGTCATCCACTCAAATGCCAACATGTTGGCACTATTTGTAGTTTACTTCAGTTTGTGGTTTAGTTTTTAATATATGACCTAGCTTTGGTCAACATGATTCACCATTTGTTTTATTGAATATTAGCAACCATCGTATTCGAACAATTGATGATGTGTGTGAAATCATCTTGAGTAGTTTGACTTTGATTCGAAAATTCAATAAATTTATGATACATAACTTCTTTTCTCTAAAAGATTTACTGGGTTATTTTGTTTACAGCTTCAACATTTTTACTGTTATCTTTTTCAGCTCAAGAACATGCCAACATTTCGATTGGAGATCAGGGCATAAACTTCAATGTCTTGTTGAGATGGAAAATTCAAATCAGGTAGCTAGGTCAATCATTCAAGAAAGAATTGCTAATTAATAATTATTTGATTCTCATCAAATCCTAGAAACCAATTAGAAAACTGAATTTGTTCATTTTAAAGGTACAAACATTCCATTCCACATCTGTCAAATTATGAAAATATAATTAATATCTAAGTTAAGAATGTTAAAGTTTATAATTATAGTTTTCTCTTCACAGGTTGTAAATCATGCGAATTCATATGAAGTGGAAGATGATGTCCATTCATCTAGTCCTCTTTGCTTGGAGTTTTACTCAGGTCTCTAACATATTATTCATTTGATTTGGTTCCATTCCAATTTTCTGTTAATTCATCTGAAAAACTTAACCAGGATTATAGCCAGGTGTTGTTGGGTTATATATATATATATATATATATATATATATATATATATATATATATATATATATATATATATATATATATTTTATGTATATGATATGGTTATTGAGAGATTGTGGTTCTATATATATGACATTTTGAAATCACCTTAACTCCAAAACTTTAAGGCAATGGTGTTATGTGGTCAGTCACTTCAGTGACACTTTTTTTGTGTTATGGTTATTGAAAGATTGTGGTCGGCATATATATGATATTGGTCTTACACATATAAAGCATTTGACACCACTTTTACACCAAAACCTTAAGACAATGGTGTTATGAGTCTTTATTCTTATATAATGTTTAACTTTGTCTATTTTATCTGATGTGAGACTTTTTTTGACTCATACTTGGACTATTTCCAACAAGTGTGTATTATGTCATTGTTTGATTGATATTTGCAGCAGGAAACACGAGTTCTAGGGCCCTGATTCCAACTTCTTTGTCTCAGGTATGATTAGCAATTGAACTTTAATGTGTGAAAAGTAAAATGATTATTTTGTGATCTCACATCTTCCATTGTAATGCAGGAAGCAACCAAGAATCCCCAGAAGGAGGTTGAAGAACAATTGAGAAGCCTAAAAGAAGAATTGAAAAAGATCAAGTACAGTTGTAGCAGTAGTTATATGAAATCTCAATTATCGTTTTCACCCTTTTTTATACTTCCAATATTTTTTCTTAATAGAATTGTAGAAAGAAGTTGGACAGGAATTTCATTTTGTTGACTCTTATATTTTTGTCTTAGTTCAAAGTTGTACATTTGAATTCAACATGGTTAGTGAAACTGATAAACTGATGAAAAATGTTTTATGGTTTTTGTCAGAGAAGAGAACAAATGGTTACGATCAGAGCGTGACGAATGGGAAGTGAGAACAAGGAATTCTATAGATAGACTTTACAGCTTCAGGAAAGAAAATGAACACCAGGTGAATACATCATGAGAATCCAAATTTGAAGTGGGGTTGTGCAATTTGCAGTAAAATTTTGATGATTTCATCATTTATTTTTTCTCCATTTTCAGCTTTTCATTTTGAAGCATGAGAATGAATTGATGTCAAATGCTGAGAAGCAAGCCACTCAAATGGTTAACGGTTTATCTCAAAGGGTACACTGCTTGCAGATTGCAGTGGAAAGTGGAGTTAAAGAGAGGAAAAAACAAGAAGAATATATACATATGCTGCAGGTAATCTTCATAGTACTAATTAATTGTTTGAAGGAAAATTAGAGTGTAATTATTCTAAGGTTCTTTGCAATTGTAAATCTGCAGAAGGAATGTGCAAAGTTTAAGATAGAGTTACAAGAAGAAAAGAAGAATGTCAAAAAGCTTACACTAGAGTTTGAGAAGACTAAATTTCCTGTGAGAGTAACAGAAGACACAAGGCAGAAGTTAGTCTATGCTTCCACTGAAATTGCAACTGTTAAACCCAATGTTGCTGGTGCTGAGGTATATGTTTCTGTGTTATTTTTTGTTGAGAATTTAAGTGTGAGTCTAAGTCCCACATTAAATAGAAATGAGAAAGTGAAACATCATATAAAGACGAAGATCCATAAATTCATTATCTTAAGGTTTTGGATTAAGAGTAGTGTCAATACCTTATATGGTTGATCTCAGATCTTATTGATATTATATCTCTTCGATGATGTGATATTTAGAGGTTTTAAATTTCTTGTTTATACAGGTGTCGCAGCCAATTAGTTTAAGCAGAAACCTATCCTCTACAAGACGGGTAATTAGAGAAAGAAATTGAATTTACAATAACAATAGAATTTGTTTTCTTCATATATACCACCTTCTTCGTACAAGAATTATTCACCACCTTGTAACTTATTTCATGGTACTTCTCGTAACAATTTAATATAATATATTTTTCTGATAAGAAACATTGTGTCATGGAAGAAGCTTACTGAAGAGAAGTGAAGTTATTTGTGAACTGATTATGTAGGGTTGTTCGATTTGCCTAACCAATGAGAAGAACATGGCCTTTGGTTGTGGACACATGGTAAACTCAGAAAAACACTACCATTTTTCCATGTTTTATTTACATGCAATGATGGTTGGCAAATGGTTCAAATGCAGACATGTTTGGAGTGTGGATCAAAAATTCGCAAGTGCCATATATGTCGAATGAAGATTACGAATCGTATCAGGTTGTTTCTTGATTAATTGAGGGAAGAGTTATAGCAGGCCATTTATGCCATCACGTGTGTTTCTGCAACAACATTAAAGAGACATGTTTTTGTTTTTCACTTCGGCTACATATGTTTTGCAATAATAGCAAATCTTGACCATTACATTTTACAATGACAGTCAAGATTATTGATAAATAAAGGTCATTTGACCATGTGTATATTATATGTGCTCTGTGTGAATATATCAAATTCTGTGGACAGTAATATTTTGTTGATATGATTTTTGAACAGCAAAGCAGGTGACAAAAGTTAATTAAATGAGATATTCTCATCGGCATCATTATAGATTTCTATTCTTTAAATGGTTAAATATGTTTTTGGTCTTTTAATTTTAAGTGAATTTTGGAATTAGTCCATTTCGAAACTTTAGATCAATTTAGTCATTCATTTTTCGAAATACGTGTATTTATTCATTTTAATCAAATTTTGTTAAGTTTATTTGACATTTCATAATAGTATTTGATTTAATATTAAAGCAAAAATATCTCAAACAATATGAACAACTCAAATACAATTTTGAATACGAAACATCAAATAAACCTAACAAAATTTGATTAAAAAGACTAAATCTACATATTTCGAAAGATGGAGGACTAAATTGGTCCAAAGTTTTGAAATAGACTAATTCTAAAATTCACTGAAAGTTAAGGGACCAAAAACATATTTAACCCTTCTTTAAAATATCAAAATTTATACCAAATAGGAAAATCATATTTTAACTCTCATAATTTGACTTCTATTTTGTACTTCCTTATGTAATTTAGTGTAGAATATCGATTAATGTATCACAATTTTTTTCCTTTTGAAAAAATCAATATTGAATATTAAGTCACGTCAAGAAATACAAAATAAAAATTAAATTATGAGAGTCAAAATATCATTGTCCATACTAAATATTAAAATAAAAAAAACATATTGTTGTGCAAATATCAGACCAATTCATTTTTCTTAAGACCGAAATCTATATTAGGTGAAATTAAATAATTTTTTTGCGCTTGTGTACTTTGATAATACTATGATGTTGGCTTGAACTTTTACTACTGATCACCAAATTCATTCATTAGTAAACTGGTTTGGCTATCTCTTTCGAAATAATTTGTGAACGTGTTTTCAAAAGTATTATCAACGTGTTTTATTAACTCTATTGATAACTATAAGGTTTCTGCATAAACTAAGACAAAATGTGTACAGAATAAGAAAGACTAGGTATAGTCACAAACAAATACATTAATTTTTCAATCATTCTTCGGTTGAGTTTTGGATCCTCCAGAAGTGTACCAGAAGCCGACGCTTGCTTATGGTGTTGTTGTTGGGTTTTAATAAACTTAAATATGTTAACCATTATGAATAATTAGTCGTTGTAAGAAACTAGTCGTTGTGAGTGGTTAATGAACTAGCCGTTGGAGTCTAAATAATTAATAAGTTAGTCGTTTATAGTCATTGAGAGTACAATGGTCAAAAAATGTGGGTCATTTTTTTTAATTGTCATTACTACCAATAAGGTACTTAGGTACGTACGGTCACCATTTTTGTCACTGGGGCAATGTCTCTATTGATGTCCGAAGAATATAAAAAGTCTCACTTTTAAACACTTTATGCTCTCACTGAATCTCAAATGGGTTTGATTATTGGGCATCATTCTTTTAAGATTCTAATTGATGTTTCTTTTTTGTTGTTGCAGACATTTGAACAAGGGTAAAAAGAGAAACATGAAAAATTTGGAAATTTGGATGCTGAACGTGTGTATCAGGATTGCATTAGTGTGCATTAGAAATTTATTTAACAATTTTCTTTTTTCATGTTGTTTAGTCAAGTTTTTACCAAGTTATTTATTTTAATTACTTTGTTTTTGTTATCGTTTTTTTTATTAGTAAAGAATAAAATTAAATTAAAGAGAGCACTTGAGGGGTGCTTTAACCCTTTAACAAAACATTTTGCACACATTGATGCACTAGGTTGGCATCATAGCTCCACCAAACAAAAAATTGTTACAAAACCAAATCCACGTGAAATAACTTTGGAGATTCGGCAGCATGGAGTAATATCAGTGTGTATGCCTCCTAAACTTGTAGATGTACATGTTTCTCTGCCTTAAATTTGTTCGTGGTGGTAGATATTATGGAATAGGCGAAGAGAAACAACCCAGTTGGCCGACCCGCACGCCATCAGTTTATATACATCAGTATATAAGGCCTCTGTACGTATAAGTATTGTTGATAGACAAAGGCAATGACCCCAGTGTGCACCTCCATCCAAGCAGTTAACCAAAATATGAAGACTAAATCCTTCCTGATGTAGTTTTCTTTTTTATCAGCAACAAAAATTAAATAAATATAATAGAACATTTGGGATGCCCTAACCCTTTTGCAAGTTACAAAAACATTACAGATTGGTTACTATTATGTTGTAACTCCATAATAGTCCTGACACTAAAACAATAATGAAGTAGCTAATTTACATTGACATGAGCACTATAACTAATACCACCATGATGATGTTCAAAATACTTTTCAGTAATTAGGGGTGGGCATGGATTGGATTTTTAATGATCCAATCCACATCTATTTTAGATCCAAATAATTGGATTAGATTTTTGATCCAAATCCATATTTTTAGCAAAAGTAGTTTGGATTTTTTTTAAATCCAGATCCTAATATTTGGATCAAGATTTAAATCCAATCCAAATATTTGGATCAAGTTCAAAATCCAGAATCCATTTTTATAAAAGAAATTTAAATTGAATTTTGTAAAACTTGTGTCATTAAGGCCCGGATGACCCGAATGGACCCGACGACCCGGACGACCTAGATGGGCCCGACGACCCGAACGGGCTCGACGACCTGGACGGGCCGGACAACCCGAACGAGCCCGACAACAGGAACAAGCTCAACGACGCAAACGGGCCGGACGACTGAGTGGGTTCGACGACTCGGATGGGCCAGACAGGCCAAACGACCCGGACAGACCCGTCCAAACAGTCGGGCCCAATTAGGTAGTCGGGCACGTTCGAGTCGTGGGGGCATGTCTGGTTCGTCAGGCCCGTTGGGTCGTCGGGCCCGTCTGGGTCGTAGGGAGCGTCCAGGTCGTAATGCCCATCCGGGTCTTCGTTTCTTCATGTCATCCAGGTCGTAAGGCCCGTGTAGGTCGTCAGGCTCGTCCGGGTCGTCGGGCCCGTTTCGGTCGTCCAAGTCATCAGGTCCGTTCGGATCGTCGAGCCCATCCGGGTCATCCGGCCCATTCATGTCGTCATGCCCATCCGAGTCGTAAGGCCCGTGTAGGTCGTCGTGCTCGTCCGTGTCGTCGGGCCCATTCGGGTTGCCGGACCCATCTAGGTCGTCTGCCCCATTCGGGTCTTTGGGCCCGTTCAGTTCGTCGAGCCTGTCCAGGTCGTCGGGTCCGTCCGGGTCTCTGGGCCTGCCTGACCCTTTCTGGTCTTTGGGCTGCCTGACCTGTTTTCGTCATTGGTCCCGCCAGGTTCGTTTGGGTCATCGGGCTCACTTGAATTTTTCGGATCGTTGGGCCCATTCGGGTCATTGGGCTCGCCTAGCTTGTTCATATCTTTAGGCTCGCCCAACCTCTTATGGTCATTGGGCCTGCTCGATCCGTATAGGTCGTCGAGCAAGGCCCGTCCAAATCTGAATTTAGCATAGTCCATCTCAACATTTAGTCTAACCCAACTAAAAATTTAAATTGAAAATTTGGATTGGATTTTTTGGATTATCCACATTTAAAAATCTTGATTTATAAAATGGATATCCAATCCATAAGATATATAAAATGTAAATTAGATTGAAATCCAGATCCATTAAATGGATTTTAAATGGATTGGATTTTTAATAAAATGGATTATAAATGGATTGGATTGGAGTAAAAGTGGATTGGATCAAGAAAATTAGATTTTTTGCCCACCCCTATCAGTAATCCACCCCACATTTATATTTGAAGAGCTCATACATGTAATGACTCCAAAGAATAGTCTTCAACCTTCATATTCTTTGCATATTGTTCCTACTTTTATACCTATAGGACATTTTAAGGCATTCAAACCTTATTGTAAAGATCCCTTAATAGCTTTTCATTTAAGCTTCCCAACTCCACTTGGCTTGATGTTTGAACTTGATCTTCTTGGCTATTACTCCTTTCTCATGGATTCCACCTGCATGTTAGTTCTCAACATATTTTTGCACAACCTTTTATCTTTATAGGAATAAGAGCAAGTATATTTTTGGCATCTCTACTTTTAGCATTCCACACATTATCATTACTTCCACCTTTCCCTTTGGGCTTACATTTAGTCATCTACTATGAGAACTACCCAACACCTCTTTTCATTAGCATAAAAAATTTCTTAGCACATAGATTTGAGGCAAGTGATCGGGCTCAAATACCAGTCAGAATATGAAAAAAATGCTTTTGGGTACTTACTTGTGATCCATGCCCAAGATTTAATTTGTACTAATGTGAACACTTCCTCACTATCTATTTTAGAGTTCCTAAATATATAATTATTTCTATGGATCCATATACCCCATAATATAGCCACCCACACGGTCCTCCATACACAATTTTCTTTAGAGTTAAGCCCTAACATATCAAAACCTAGGAAATGGTCTTTTGCTCTATTATGATGTACTAACGAAACACCAATCCAAGAATCGCACAACTTCCAAATTTGAGTAGCCACCCTACAGGTGAGAAACAAGTGGCATACTGATTCGTCACAAGTGTCACACACGACACATCTTCTACTCTCCAGAAGAATTCCTCTTTTAAGTAGATTATCATATGTTGCTACCCTATTATGTAGTACTCTCCATGCAAAAATGTGAGCTGTAGGTAAAGCTTTAACATTCCAGAAAGTTCCATACAAAGTCTCTTCATCCCCTATAGTTCCATTTTGCATCTTCTTATATGTAGATTTAACCGTATATTCTTGTGTGGCATCCCCTCTCCAAACCCATTCATCCTCTTTTTCCTTATGCAATGTGCAGCCCTCGATGTGTTGCATCATTTCTTCTACCATTGGTTTTTCTCATTCAAATCACTCTCTTCTCCACAATATGTTCCATTTCCATTGATTCTCATACCAATTTCCAACCTCAACTAGTCTTGCTTTCTTTTGGTTTGAATTTGCAAAAATTCTAGGATATTTATCCCTCAAGGGTAAATCTTCTATCCATATATCTTCCAAAAAAAAAATTCTATTTCCATCTCCACTCTTCTAAATAATATTATTATCAAACCAATCTCCCCACTCTCCATTACCACAAACTTTCCTAAGATCCCTCCACCACCATGAGTCTGATTGGTGGTTGTTTTTATCATTTAAAGCTCTCTATGACCCATATTTTGAAAATAAGATATCACTCCATAGACCTCGTTCCTCCTTTCCTAGTCTCCATTTCCACTTACCTAGAAGGGCATAATTGAATCTTTTCAAGTCTTTTATTCCTAATCCTCCCTCTTCCTTAGGCTTACATATGGTTTCCCATTTTACCCATGCAATCTTTCTACCCTCATGGCCCCATCCCCATAGAAAGTCTCTCTGTATTTTAACTATTTCTTTCCTAACAATAGACGGCATTTTGAAAAGTGATATGAAGAATAGAGGCATGACGGATAATACTGATTTAATTAATGTCGCTCTTCCTGCGAATGAGATGTGTCTACCTTTCCATCTAGATAATCTCTTTCTGATTTTTGACATCAAGCCTTGCCAAAATTCCTTTCTTCTTTGATTTCCACCAACAAGTATACCTAGATAAGTGAATGGAACTTTCATAGTGCCGCAGTTCAATAAAGTTGAGTACCTATGTATGGTTGTTGGTTGTACTCCTATCCCAGCTAGCCTACTTTTGTGGAAATTTACCTTTAATCCTGAAGCTAATTCAAAACACCTAAGTATGCTTTTTAAGACCATAACATTTTGAGTAGTCTCTTTGCAAAAAAATAATGTATCATCAGCAAATTGCAACATGGTAATACTTATCTCTTTCCTTCCCACTTTAATTCCTTTGAATAAACCTTTACTTTCTACTTGTCTCACTGCTCCTGCTAGCCCTTCTACCACAAGAAGAAATAGAAAGGGAGCTAGTGGGTCCCCTTGTCTAAGCCCTTTCTCAGGTTTGAACTCCTCTGTAGGACTATCATTTACTAGGACAGAAATCGTTGATGATTGTAGACATCCCCTAATCCACTTAATCCATTTTGAGCAAAAACCTAGTTTTTCCATCATATAGAAGAGGAAATCCCACTTTACCGAGTCATAAGCTTTCTCAAAATTGACCTTTACTATGATACAATTCTCCTTTTTCCTCTTTACTTCATCTACCACTTCATTTGCTACCACCACACTATCTAGTAATCCTCTATTCTCTACAAAAGTTGAATGCTTAATGTCTATAACTTTATGTAGAATTTTTTGCAGCCTTTTTGCAAGAATTTTAGAGATAATTTTGTATACACTCCCTATCAATGAAATAGGCCTATATTCATCCATACTTTGAGGATTATCTACCTTAGGTATAAGACTTATAAAGGATGCATTAGTACCTTTAGGCCAACTCCCACCACTATGAAAACAGGTTACTGCCCTCACTATGTCCTCCTTAATAAGACCCCAAAATTGCTTTATGAAATTAAAATTAAAGCCATCCGGACTTGGGCTCTTGTTACTGTCACAATCCCATACAACTGTCTTAATTTCCTCTTCTATGATTTTGTTGGTCAGCTTATCATTATCCTCTCGGTTAATAGTGGGGTACTCTATATTATCAAGCCTTATAATTCATATTGTTATGCTCTGTGAACCTGTTTTTGAATTGACATCTAATTTCATGTTTAACCTTAATAGGATTCTCACACCAATCATTGTCAATATTCAGTACCTTAATCATATTCTTAATTCTCCTCCATTTAATTAATCTATGGAAATATTTTGTATTCATGTCTCCTGCCTCTAACCATTTAGCTCTTGCCTTTTGTTTTTCTAAAGCTTCTAGTTTAAAATTTATCTTTTTTAAATCAGCAAACAGAATGCTTCTTTCCTCCCTACCCATTTGGTCTAGGTCACTCTCCTCGTCTCTTTTATCTAGCTTACTTATGCTAGATATGATCCTTTCTTTACTTTTATACATATCTCCAAAAATCTCCTTATTCCATACTTTTAAGTCCAATTTCACTCTTTTCAATTTCTCTTTTAATGTCCATATAGCATTTCCATTCACCTTATAACTTTCCCAACATGTCTTCACCATGTTCCTAAAACTTATGTGTGTACTCCACACATCTAAATTTCTAAAAGGTTTGGTCCCCAATCAATGGTGTTATGCTTAATGATTAGGGTGCAATGATCAGAGACAGACCTATCCAACACATATTGTTTACTGTTCGGCCATATATCCAACCATTATTGTGATACTAAGACTCTATCCAATCTGCTTTTGGCTGTCCCATTTGGTCTATACCATGTATATCTCCTCTCTATCATAGGTATGTCTAGCAAATCTATGTACTCAATGAATTGATTAAAATCTTGTATCTCCCTTTTACTTATACTTACTTATACCTCCTCTTTTACCTTCGCTGGATCCTCACACCATGTACCGTTCAATTCCACCCCTTTTAGTTCATTCGTGAACCTTCTCCATCTAATTCTAGAATGGAAGCATTTTGAGTTAGTATCCCCTTGTTCTATCCATTTAAGCCTTGCTTTTTGATTTAATATTGCACTTTCCTTGTGTAAAAGCAGCTTCAACTCACTTAAAAGGTTCATGCGTGTTACCTTATCATCTTCTCCGAGATTGCTTTCGTCGTCCTTCCTATCTAAAGCGCCAATTTGTAGGAGAAGGTTTTGTTGTTTTTGACCTATGAATCTGAACACCTCTCTGTTCCATGCTTTGAGGTCAAATTTTAACTTTTTTAGCTTCTCCTTTAGGTTTATCATTGGGTTATCGTTGCCTGCATAAGAATCTCATGATTGTTTTACCACCTTCTTGAATGTTGGGTCAGATTTCCATATATCAATGATTTTGAATGGTTTAGGGCCCCAGTCTATCGTAACCGGTTTAAGCAGTAGAGCACAATGATTTGATATCATTCTGCCTTTAACATATTGTTTATTGTAAGGCCAATGATCTAGCCATTCAAGTGAGACCATAACCCTATCAATTCTACTTTTTGCCGATCCGTTTTCTTTGTACCAGGTGTATTTCCCTCTATCAATGGTACATCTACCAACTCCATGGATTCAATGAAGTTATTAAAACCTTGCATTTCTCTTAATGAAGTGTTACCTCTCGGATTTAGACCCTTTCTTTCGTTAATTTTTCTTACTGCATTAAAATCACCCAAGACACACCATTGCCTACATGCTTCTCCTGCTTTTATGTTGATTAGTTGCTCCCACATGCCAACTTTTTCTTTGTAATTGCAGGAGGAGTATACATTAAGCACAACAACTAAAATTGGGTTACTATTGATTGAGTTACTATACTCACCTATCACTCCTATGAACGAGTTCCCTACAAAGTGTTTTACTCTTTTGAATTTATTCTTGTGCCACATCGTTAGGACTCCCCCTGAGTTACTTGATGTTGGTTTATTTATCCACTCAATATTATTGTCACCCCATAAGTTGTAGCAACTAGATGGTTGTAAATCACCTAACTTAGTCTCTTGAATACAAATCATGTCCACAGTGTCACTTCCTATCATCCCTTTTAAGTACTTCCATTTATTCACCCCTCCTAAACTCCTTATATTTAAGCTAATGATTTTCATTCTCAACTATTTTCTTCCCTTCATTGTTTTTCCCTTGGTTCTTATCTCTCTTTTCCATATATTCTAATTCCTTCAAAATTTGTTCCTCATCACCTGAAAACGTAATTCCTAACTGTTTTGCTAAGGTCCAAATTGGAACAGATTCAGAATCATCCGATGGACACTTTTTAGACCAAAATAATCTTTACAGTTGACCATGTTTTCATCAGATAAGGAATTACAAATAGATTGAACAACTGACCTGATAACTTTTTGCTTGCTAGCCTTGCTATATTCCTTCACGTTGCAATTCTAGGGTGTTGGTTGTTTCTTACTTGATTCACCAATCCAAAATTGCCTCCTCTGCTTAAAATCCATTGGTTTGAGATTCGATTCATTGATCAGAGTCATGTGCTTTGTCATAGGAATTTCGCATCGGCCCTGACCTCCAAAATTTGGTTGATCTACATTTCGGTTGAGAGACGGAGTCTGGTGCTTGGGTCCGTTTGCCGCGATTACGTCGAAATCAGGGTGCAATGCGAATTTTGGAACATCTTGGTTCCTTCCCTCTTGATCGTGAGTTTCCAACCCGCTGGTGTGACAAACAAGCCCCAATTCTTCATTTGCTAGCCTTGGACCTGATGGAGACATATTATGACTTTTGGTCAAAGAAAGCGTAGGCATAACCCCATTTCCTAGGCCAGCATTCATATTCGAGCCCATTAGTGTTTCCTTAACGATTGAAGCTGAAAAGCCTACACTAGCTGATTGGGCTGCCACCAGTGTTGGCCCAATGCTAGAAATAACATTGTTACCCGAAGTTGTTTGCTTATCAGGTATGTAAGTGACCTTTAAGCTTTTTTTGTTAAACAGTTCTATTTGTGGCAGGCCTACATCCAGGTCAGGCATAGGTTCCCCATTTTCATCATTCCATTCACAACGGTTAGGAAGAGATCTGTTATCGTTTCCACTAAACTTTTCCGGTGAGGCTTTGGAGCTCCTATTCACGCATGGTGCCGACCATTGAATTGTGCGATCCTCCCCCATCATTTTCTTTTCAAAATCATACAAAATGTCATTCTCACACCACTCTAATGTAGAGCTAAAATCAGAAGACAATTTGTTCTCATTTGCACAGCAGCATGTTGATTGTTGTTTTTGTTATCGTGATGCTCTTATAAGATTTGTATTTAAAATAAATCATTAATAAAATAAATATTATCATCTTTCTTTTTGTTAATTTAACGCGCTTTCACCAACATTTAAAACTTCGAAATTGAATCTACATGTTCTTTTTATTTAAAAAAAAAAGTGGGTCTCGTTGGCCCGGGCTAATAGCTATGCAGAATAAACAAGTTTGACTCACATTTTTTGAAGGACAAACCTAAACTAATCGGAACGGTTTACATTATTACCCTTAATAATATACACAATACAAAATACAAAAAGATATATTATAAACTATTGAACTAATAATGTTATATACTAAGAACTCATATATAATGAAAAGTTCTACACAACGAAAACTCTTGATTATATAAACTCCTAATAATTAAAGCTCCTATAACAATTAAAATTTCTATTAATGAAAACTCCTAATTATATAAACTCCTAACAATTACAACTTTTACCAATGAAAACTACTTGAGAGCTTGAATGTGTTTGAGATTGGTAGTACCTCCTTGCATGTGATTAATGTCTAAGATTATTCTAGTTTAAAATAAAAAAGCAAATTGTATCTTAACAATGAAAACTCTTAACACGGAAAGATGAGACATTTTAACGTCTCAAACCCTATAAAAATAACATATCAAGTTTACAATGTGTATACTTGATTAAATGTTTCCCTTCTCTTTCCAATGCCTTTCACATTCGCTTTCGAGCATGTGCTATGTGTACTTTAAAGTCAATTTTGAGAGTTAGATAGACTAGGCCAAGGTCTTATATAAAAATTAGCTAATTATCTACTTTATTGGACATTTTTTACGATTTTTTTTTTGCCAAAGTGAAATTGGTGATGTTAATGTTCTTTTTTGTTTTTTTATGTTAGTGAATCAAAATAAAATAAAATAATAATCATAACAATAATAATTATAGTAATAACAACAACAATAATAAAAAAGAGATATTAAGATTGATCATACCAAACAATTCCTATAACAAAGAATACCGATATAAGATAAAATTATAAATATTAGAAAGAGTATGGATTGAGACATACAAAGTGATGTCTTTAGAGATAAAACACTTCTATTACACAGGAAAAATAAAATAATGTGTTCCTTTTCTAAGAAACAATAATCATATCGTATTAATCGAGTGAATCGAAATATATCTTTAAACCTTATAACCATTAATGTTTTAAAAAGATAATATAGAACGAAATATTGAAAAACACTTTTTCATGAACTATTGTGTTTGTTTATGTTTTGAAGTATTTATAAGTAAAAGAGATTAAATAATAATAAGTCTTTTTAAACTAAAACAAATTGAATAAAGTTAAAAATTATTCTTCTATAAACAATATTTATTTTTTAAATTCTATTAAATATTTTCAACATACACAACACCACACACATGGTGATGGATGATGGATTTTGTGATCACATAATTTAGTATCTTAGTATGTTTTAGAGTCATTGATTTTTCCACTTGAAGACTATGTCTTTCCTACGTGGCCCCAAAAACATATCATCTTCTGTGTAGCCTTCTACACCTTGTTGGGTGACATACCAATCACAGTGACGTGTGCACCTACGAGAATCCCTCTTAGTCTTATAGATATCATAGGTCCCTTCTCCCCCACTCCATGAAAAGTGACAGAAGAACAACGTTGTTCCCCAAAAATTAGGACGAAAGTGCCACCTAAAACTTCTCTTATAGTCTATCACATGAGCCTGCAGATCATCGTTTTTGGATTTGCAATGAACAGTGAGAGGTAAGTTGTCACCACCAAGATTGTTCACTATAACCATATGCACGGTGTACCAGTAAAATCCAAACAGAGGCTGTTTCGGTTCTTCTGATAATGTCTCGGAGGTGGTAGAGTTTGTGGATGTAGCAGCAGGATCACAGGTAGCCATAATCACGAAAACTAGAAACAAAAGGGGTTTGCGAAAGGGTCCCATGTTATGATGATGATTCTCTTGCTGGAGATTTATGACAAAGACAACAACGTTGTATGTGTTTATATAGGTTGTTGCATCAGGTTTCATTTCATCACTTCTTTGCATTGGTTTTCTGCAACCCTTTACGTCTGAAAGTGAAACCAATATAGCAACCGAATTTGAGGTTTTGGAAGTGCTTTTGTTTGTGAAATGCAAAGTTCGTGCAAAACTATTACACCAAGTAACGTTGGTAAAAGGTTTATGTCTCTTATTTAAAAAAAAAAAAATTATTGATGTTCTAAAATTATAAATTTACTTTCTATTTCTCACTCGTGTTTTTCTACAAACGGTTATAGAGAGAACACATTTTATTTCAAATAATATTACAAAACTAAAATTTATTCACCCTTAAATTATTTTTAGTTTTTCTCTCTCGAAGCAATTAAAATCTAATCTCATCATTTTTAATTAATTAATTAATTAATTAATTAAAATTGATTTTCTATTATTCTAATTTTTTTATCTTTTAAAAACACAAAGAAAAATTATCAAAAAAATCCTCCAAGAATTCGATTAAAAGAGTAGTTTAAGGTGCTATAAAAGCAGTGTCGGATCTTGACTAAAAATGTCTAGGGGCCAAAGTAATATAATTTTGAAATCATTAGATTCGATCATTAGTATAATGTTTCAAATAATGACTTCTTTAACTGAACATTTTTTATCATTAGTATAATGCTTTAAAATATGTGAAGAGGTAGAATCTATCTTGTTTTAGTCAATAATTTTCTTTTCATCACTCTTAAACGATTAATTTATTCTTTCATTCTTTATCAACATACTTTTTTAAAATAATAAAAAAATAATTGATCATAATCTAATAAAAAATTGAGACATGTAATTATTAAAAGAAAAATATATTCATTATTCTTAATACATAATACACTATTATTTTTTTCAATATTCATAAAAAAAAAGAATATACAAAAAGCTCATTAGATAAAAAATAATAATGTTTTCATTATAAAATAAGACAAAAGACAGGAAAGGAAGAGGATAAATGAGAAATATAATGAGTTTATGTCTAACTTTTTTTTCTTTAAAAACAAAAAGAAGACATGTGAGAGTGAGAGATTATTACAATTTGTGAAAAACTAAAAAAAAATGAAAAGGAAAATAAAAATTAGGTTAATAAATATTTGGTTTAATTACTCTTTTGATTCATGCTTTCGTTGAAAAATGTTAAGTTGGTCCTCCATTTTTTGTTTGTTTTAATTTGATCCCAATTTTTGAAAAACTGATCATCTTATATGATAAATTTCGTTAAATTCCTCAAAACATGTTAAATTCCTCAAAACATATTAATGATCTTTTCATTAAAATTGAAACTCTTAATATGGATGATTTGTTTTGTTGGTATAATTAACCTAATCCTACTATCAATTTTTAAATAAAATCAGGTTCTAAATAAAAACTAAACCTAAATATTTTTATTTTTTATTATATTTAATTTTATGTTTTATTATGTATTTACATTAAATAAAAGAAATAAAAAATAAAAAATTTAATTTTTATTAATTTCTAATATATTATCTATAATTTAAAAAAATTAATAAATTTTAAATATATTTTTATAT
>Ga0214544_1006204_pt1 | contig 22308 bp, 13 predicted proteins | sample CNSS3metaG_FD_160074 | JGI IMG/M metagenome (GOLD analysis project Ga0214544, IMG submission 160074) | Root nodule microbial communities from cowpea collected in UCLA plant growth center, Los Angeles, California, USA - CNSS3 | ecosystem: Host-associated > Plants > Roots > Nodule | place: USA...
GCGGATCTCATGATTTTTCATCAAAAGCTTTATTGCTTTGTCCAGCCAGCCATACATAGGCATGAAATAAATTCACAATATTTGTGAAATCTCTTTTCACAATATTTTTGTTATGAGCAAATTAGTTGCTTAGATGCTTTATTTCTTTATTTAATGGTATCCCAATATCCATTGCATCTAAATATATTTCAAAATTTAAAATCCAATATTAGGAATTCTTCCTTGTAATATCAAAGGTCACAAATCCAAATTTTGCAACGTTTCGCGTGTTTAGAATTAACACATAAAATAATAATATTAATAATAATAATAATCATCATCAAAATAATCATAATAATCACCGTCATAATAAAAATAAAAATAATAAGACGGAGATGAAAATTGATAAAGTTAAACAATTCTTATCGCAAGAGGAAGAATATAAGTTAAAATTATAATTTGAGAAAGGATTAGAAAAAGCTTGGATTGAGACACACAGAGCACTGTCGTTATAGAGAAAAAGCTTCCACTAGTCCTCAATTGGTTGAAGCATCGTGTTGATAACGTATTATGAAATAAAGCTAATAACAAAGAGAATAGATAAGAGAGAGAATAGAGAATAGAGAATAGGGAGTAACTCATTTGTGTGTATTATTATTGTTAGGAAGAGTCCTATTTATAGATACAATATGTAATCCATTAAGGAAACAAATCAACTTAGTTAATACAAATATTTACCATAAAGAGTAATGAATCATATGAGTAAATGTAGCAAATCAATGGACAATCATTAATTCATAACAATATATATATATATATATATATATATATATATATATATATATATATATATATATTAATCATAAGATAATAAGATATTTACTATTATTTTCTAATTCAATTTATAAGTGAATAAATAACATAAAACAATTATATAACTTTTAATCATTAACAATATTAATATTGATATAAAACAATTATCGTTTTCAAAAGTAATGAATGTAACTATGAAAATCAAAGATACTTCTTCTTCTCAAAAATCAGTTCACGTCGAGACTAAAACAAATAATTCATTTAAAGATATAAAGTTATTAATTAAGCAAAAATTTGTAAAAGAAATGACTACATTATTTATAGAAAAAAGTGTAGAAAAAAACATAGAATGGTAGAGTATAGAAGAGATGTTATTTGTCAAAACAAATTGAAAAGGTATAACTCTTCTATTCATCAAATTAAAGAGATATTTGAGTGAGCGAATTATATTAACTAAGACAATCAATATGATTAGAAGAGGTTGGATCGTTATTAGGTTGTACCTAATCAAAATCCTTTGCAAGTAATACTAATAGTAATAATAAAAATAAGAATAATATAATAATTATTAGAACAATCATAAATATATATGAATCAAAGAATATTAATAACAACTTGTTAAATCAATCAAATATAAATAAGAAACAAGAAAGAAAATGAGGGAAGGAGTAGAAATATACGCTTCTCTTCCAATATACAACAATCTGTCAGATCAATCGAGTAGAGCAAATAATCTATGAACCTTATATGAGTACAGAGATGAGGACAAAATACTTTTATATGAGCTCTATTGTTTTTTTTTATTCTCTTGAAAATAGGGGTATATATAGATAGTATAGCATTTATCCATAAAAATAGTAGTAATCGTATAATAACATTTTAATTATATATTTTTAAATTATATTAAATATGCATTCAAAATTGTTTTAATTCATTAGATAGTATCTTTAACAGGATACCTTAGCAAAGAGAAGAATATTAGGAAGTGAAGATAGACAAATTGGATAAGAGAATGTTGGTCCCTTTTTACCCAAAACAAAAATCAAGTTACTTTCTCTTCTTATAAACTAGCTCACATTGAGACTAAGATAAATAATTCATTTAAAGATATAAAGTTATAAGATTGGTTCGGTGGGGTTTAGTAGGGAGGATAGGAGAGGTTGTGGATTCAACTCTCCCGCTAACAAAAAATTAACAACTAACAATTATTGATAATAGAAAATTTTAAAAGTATAACTATAACTATATATAACATTTCTTACTCTTATCTTGTGGAGACAAAAATGATTTTCTACTAGATTTTGTAATCTTGAAACTAGAAATAGAAGATAAAAGAATGTTAAAATTCGCGATGAATAGTTGATACTTGCAGGTAGCAGGTATTTGAATACTTGTGTATAAACATGTTAGATTGCGATATCATACTATCTGTACCCACGAACGGGTACCCGTTACTCGCAAAAAATTAAAATTTAATTTATGATTTATTAAACTAAATTTAATTAAAATTAAAGTTATATTTTATTAGATTAAATTTAATTAAAATTAAAATTTAATTTAATTTATATTTTTTATATATTGTTTTGTAATTTTATTTAAATTTTATTTTAAAAATTTATAAAATATCATTTTTTAAATATTTGTAAGTATCCACGAATTCCCACAAGTATTTTCTAGGCGGGCTATCTGACGAGTAAACAGACAGGTTGTGGGTGGATTTTTTGGTTTTGAGTAAACACTATCTGTATCCGATCTGACCCGTTGTCATCCCTAGTATTAATCATAGTATTTGATATTTCTTGTGCATATTAATTTTTTATGCATGGTTATATATCTAGTCCGATTTCTCTACTATCTTTTTTTTTATGTTATCATCGGCTAAACATTAAAAATATATTATTTTGATATTTTAAAAATATTTTAAAATTTTAAAATTAATGACCATCGATATATTTTAATGACCATAAATGTATTTTTAAAATTTTAATATAGTTGACACTCTTTTACCTACGAAGACCTCTGCACTATCAAACTTGATGAATTTGAAATATCTCACGTGACTTTTTGGGATGTCGTTGTCCAGTATTATAAAAAATATATTGATGTACATTAGTTTTAACATTTTTAAAATGTATTAATAATATTTTTAATATATCAAAATTAATCTATTTTAAGGATATGACATATGGACAACATTATTAAATTAACAGACAATTTAGACTTTAAACTCGACACTTTTTTACCATAGAAAATTTTATAATAATTAACAATTATATGGGAGTGAAACGAAATAGTGATAGATAGAAAGAAATTAATAAAAACATTATTAAAATACAAGAGATAGTTACTCGCAACTAGCTAAAAGTTAACTGAAGTAGTTACTACTTCATAAACTAAAAGCTTATAAAATAATACTCTAATGTTTATACAGAAGATTTTGTTATGAATTAATGATCGTCCATTAATTTGATATAATTATTCATATAATTGATATAATTGATTCTCATATAATTAATTTATTACTCTTTGTGTAAATATCTATATTAACTAGTTGATTTATTTTCTTTATGAATTATATGTTATATCTATAAATAGGACTTTTTCTATCAATAATAATACATAGAAAAGTTACTCCACATTCTCTCTCTTATTCTCTGTTCTTCCTTTCCTTCTTCTCTCTATTATTATCTAGTATTAGCTTTATTTTATAATACGTTATCAGCACGCACGATGCTCCAACCAACTGAGGATTCTATGGACTAGTGGAAATTTTTTCTCTCTAACGATAGTGCTCTGCGTGTCTCAATCCAGGCTTTTCCTAATCCTTTCTCCATTTACAATTTTACCTTATATTTTTTTTCTTGTGATAAGGATTGTTTGACTTTATCAAATCTCATCTTCGTCTTATTATTTTTATTTATTATGACAATGACAATGATTATTATTATTATTTTATGGTGATTATTACTATTATGATCACTAATTTTAAACATGTCAAATCTTACAAATTTTGAATTTGTCATCTTGATATTACAAGGAAGAATTCCTTATATTGGATTTTAAATGTTGAAATACATTTAGATGCAATGAATCTTGGAATACCATTAAAGAAAGAAATAAAGCATCTAAGCAATTAATTTGTTCATGCGACAAGAATATTGTGAAAAGAGCTGGACAAAGCAATAAAGTTTTTTATGAAAAATTATGAGATCCGCCTAATCTGCTCCATTCCCAAAAGTGAATGCAGCAATAAATATTATGAATTTATTTGATGCCTTTGTATGGCTGAACAAAGCAATGAGCTTTTGATAGAAAATCATGAAACATATCCAATTGGTTCTGCTCCATTCCCAAAAGTGAATGCATCAACATTTGATTTATATTTTCATGACCGTGATCATGATATTGATATTGATTATGGACATAGTTATAAAGGAAATTTCAAAGACACGTTTTGCCACTAAAAGTGGCACAGTAATGTGAAAAAGGGAAAAGGAAAATGTGAAAATATTGACAAAAAAGATGAAATTATATATTATCATTACGGTGGTAAAGGCCATTTGAGTTGTACTTATTGTACACCAAAACATCTTACAAATAATGAGAAGAACAAAGAAACACATTTTGCTTATGATGGTGATTTTAATTATGGCCATAGGGATGCTACTCATGATATTATTATTTTCTTTGCTAAATCAAATTGAAGCGTTGATCACCTCATTGGTTATGAGAGTGTTAAAAAAAATCTCATATTGATATTTATGTTTATATGAAGAGGATATGTTTGCACTAGTACCAAAAAATATGTGTCTTATTGATAGTGCAACAACTTATACAATTTTCAAGAGTAATAAAATTTTCTCTTGTTTGATAATACTAGATATCAATGTTAATATTATTTATAGTACTACAAATATATGTGAAGGCTCTGAAAGAGCTATTATACTTCTACCAAGAAGTTGAATATAAATTTATTAAGTTTCAAGGATATTTGTCTAATTGAGACAAATAATGAAAAAATATATGAAATATCTTTATATCTCTACGATTGAGTTGAAAAAAAAAGTGTATTAGAGAAATTATCAAACTTCTCTCATGGTTTACACATATATTAGTACAATTGAGATGCATGTCATGGTAAACTAGAAGTTTACGAATCAATATGAATGCCTTGTTTGGCATGATCAATTGGATGGTTTGTACTACACATATATCAGTACAATTAAAATGCATCTCATAATAAACTAGAAGTATACTAATCAGAATGAATTCCTTGGTTGGCATGATCAGTTATTATGATGCAAAAAAAAGGGTTGAAAAACTCATGTGGACGCACGTTTAAGAGTCAAAAGACTTCTTCAGACCAATGAGTTCTCATGTACTATACGTTCACAAAGTTGATAATAAAACCATCACAAGAAAAATTAGAAATAAGTCAATCTCATTTTCAAAACGAATGTAGGGTGGTATTTGTCATCCAATACACCCACCTTGTGAATCATTTCATGGTTTTGATTGGTGCATCAACTAGATGGTCACATATTTGTTTATTATCAACTCACAATCAAGTATTTGCAAAGTTATTAGTACAATTAAGAGCTCACTTCCCAAATTATCCGATTAAGAAAATATGTTTTGATAATACTAGTGAAATTAAATCTCATGTCTTTCATGAGTATTGTATATCAATTGGAATTAAAGTTGAGTATCCAGTAGCACATGTTCATACTCAAAATCGGTTTACGGAATCATTACTAAAACGTCTAAAATTGGTTGCAAGACTAGTACTTATGAGAGCTAATCTTCTAATGGCTACTTGGGGATATACTATTTTGCATGTTGCATTATTGATTCATATCAAACCAACAAGTTATCACAAATACTCTATTATGCAGTTGGTTTTTGTCAATGACCTAATATTCTCATGTAATAATTTTTGGGTGTGGTGTATATGTTTTTCCCACCAAAAAGGACTATGATGGGTCCTTAAAGACAATTGAGAATATATGTTTGATATGATTCTCCCTCAATACTAAAATATCTTAAACTACCAATATTTTGACCTATTTACAATTCAATTTTTCGACTGTCACTTTGATAAATAAGTTTTTCCAACATTAGGGGGAGAAAGAAAATAATTGGAAAAGAATATTGGTTGGAATGAATTATCATTATCTTATCTTGATCCTCATACAAAAGAATGTGAATTGGAAGTTCAAAGGATAATTCATTTACAAAAATTAGTCAATCAATTACCAAATATTCTTACTGATAGAAAGGGTAATCAAATCATATAATCAAATCATTTACAAGTATATTTGATATTATTTCATAACACGCTTGAAGCGTGGTAGGCCTGTTAGTTCCAAAGACATGTTTGAAGCGTGGTACGCCTATTGGTTCCAAAGATAAAAACTCTTGAATGAGAAAGAGAGCTAAAATGCAAGATGACCTAATCGAAAATGTTGAAATCCCAAAAGATTCATTTGACATAATTAATGATTCAGTTCCAAAAGAACCTCAGTACTTGAAATTGTTGAAAGTGATGAGATCTCAATAAATTATGTCATGAATCATATATCATGGAACCAAAATGAAGTCAACATTGACGAAACTTTTACATATAATATATCAATGAATGTTATGAATGACAATGAGGATCAATTATAAATGACCATTGAAGATTGTTGACAAAGAAATGATTGAACAAAATGAAAATATGCAAATAAGCATAACTAGATTTGCTTGCTAAACAAAAGGTTTTTGAACCTATGGTTCGCACACATGGTAGTGTGAAACCCGTTGGGTACATATGGATTTTTGTGCAAAAATCAAATTAAAAATGATGAAATTGTTAGATATAAAACACAATTTGCTCAAGGTTTTTCACTAAACCTGATATTGATTTGTGAAAAGACATATTCTCTAGTATTGAATGCAACAACATTGCAATATTTGATTATCCTAGTTGCATACAAGGTTTGCATTTACATATAATGGATAATGTTACAACCTATTTGTAGGGTTCTCTTGAGAATCATATTTATATGAAAATCCCTGAAGGATTTTATTTGTCCAACAAGGCAAATTCTAAAGAGGGTTATTCAATAAAATTGAACAAGCCCTTTTATTGATTAAAGCAATCAGGACATGTGTAACATAACCGTCTTATTGCATACTTATTAAAAGAAGGATATAGAAATGATCCTATATGTTCTTGTACTTATATGAAAAGATCCAAAAATGAATTTGCCATAATTATTATTTATGTATATGACATAAAGATCGTTGGAACTCCTAATGAGCTCATGAAAGCAATTGATTATTTAAAGAAAGAATTTGAGATAAAGGATCTTGAAAAGGCAAAATTTTTGTTTGAGATTACAAATTGGTTAAACAAAAGTGTTTTTTATACATCAAGAGGCTTATAAAATTAATGTGCGTAAAATGTTCTAAATGGACAAGTCACATCTATTATGCACTCTAATAGTTGTGAGGTCGTTAGATGTTGATAGATGTTCTTCTTAGACCCCAAGAAAATGATGAAGATTTTCTTGGTCTAGAAGCACCATATCTTAGTGTCATAGAAACACTAATGTATCTTGTTAATTATACTCGACCTGGTATTACATTTGTTGTAAATTTGTTAAGCAAAATATAGTTCTTCAACTACAAGAAGAAAATGGTTTGGAATAAAACATATATTTCGTTACATTAAGGGTACTACGAATATGAACTTATTTCATCCAAATGATTCAAAATCAGACCTAATGAGTGATGTATATACATGTTGTTTTACATATTTTTAAAGTGTCACAATGGTCGATAACAAATAAGATATTTGTTCACATGTGATAAAATAAAAATAATGTGTTGGATTTCCTTCTCTCCTTCAATTGATCCCAAATCCGCTTAAACAAAACAAGGAAGCACTCACCTTTTCATCCGAAGAGAGTTCATACGGGCGGAAAGAAACACAGCGTTACAGTTAAAACTTTGCTTTCAGTTAAGGAGTAAAGACATAAAATGTGACGTGGAAAGTAGATGCATGCAGCTACAGCTTACAGCTACACATAATCCAAATATTTCCTAATAAATAACGTGAATCACTACCCGTACAACTATTTATTTTCTATAAAAGAGTGCAGTAAAACTTGTTTCTTTTAGAAACCACCAACTGCACCAAAACCTTTTGGATTCTTCTAAACAATCTTTTAAATAATCCTAAACCTTTCTCTCTCCACAATCGCAATCAACACCAACCTAAAGCACAATTTTTTTATTAGCGCACCGAATAGAAAAATTCGCATTTTCTTTTACAATAACTTTAATTCGTACGTTATTAAGATTTTTTATTTCTATAATATTTTTCTATAAATTTTAAAACCAATATTTTTATTTCTTTCCAATTTTTTAGTTTTTTTAAATGGGTAAATAATATTTATTTATAAATGTTTTATTTTCAATTTTATAGGAATTAAAATAACTCTTTTTTTGCAAATATCAAAACTAAAATTTATTAAATAATACGAGAGTATTGAATCTGTCCAAAAACAAATAATTCAGATCATTCACCTTTGGAGTTACTTGTCATTTTTTCTGTAAAATTTCTATTGTAGGCATCACTTTTATTTTCACGTACAAAATAAATGTTTTCATCTCAAATCTCTTGAACTAGTATCACTAGGTAAATAATCACATTTGGTTTTAACTCAAGATCAATCATAATTTTATCTTATAAAAATAATTCAAAAGATAGAAAAGAAATATATATCTAAATTATCCTAAATCTAATTTCTAATCAACACCCCACATGTAAGAAGTCTACTCTTTTAATCTAAGATTTAATACACGAATTTGATTTTTCTGCTGAACTTTGTTGTGTATATTCTATTGAGTATTAAAAATATATTATTTTGATAATTTAAAAAATAATTTTAATATATTTTAAAATTTTAAAATTAATAGTTATTAATGTATTTTGGAAGCAAAGGAACAACAGAAAATCAAACTCTGAAGTACACATATTTCTGATAAGAACAAAAATATACACATTTATGATGAATATGAAGTAGACACGTTTTAAAACTTAATATACAAATAACTATATTTTAAAGTTTTAGATATAATATTATATTAAAGTTTGACCTCAGCGCATGCGTCATCTCTACGTAGAGTACCCATCCTAATCCGAAGTATACATCGTCATAACTTTTAAATGAGTTAAGACTAAATATTGAATAAAATATAAATTTAATCTACACAGAAGTTTCTCTATCAGGAAAACCATGAACGTAACCAAATCTTACATGTTACGGGTCAATGCAAGTATTTGAATTTCTTTCTTGCATCTCTGTACAATGTTTCTAATATTTAAAAACAAAAAAGAAATTATGTAAATTTTAAATATAAGAAAAACCCTCTGAAAACTCGAAAAACAAAATTATCTAACTCACAATGAAAAATAGCAATCTGCAAAGTGGAGATATCTTACCTAAAATCAACCATTTATTTAGCTTCTTCCCACCGTACTTTTGGGTCGCATTCTACAAATGTCAATTTATGTATATCCTCTCAGCCACGTCTCTTCCATAGATTTTTTTCTTTTATTTTAAAGAACAAAATATATTTTTTAATTTCTTAATTTTAAGTTAAAATTAGATTTTTTAAGATTTAATCTAATTTAATCAATCAACTTTATAAATAAATAAATTTAATTTTTTTAATTAATTTTGTTAAATTTATTTAATATTTTTTACATTTTATAATATTTTTTTGAGTAATTAATTAAGAAACATATTTTAAAAAAATTATTAAAAAAATTAAATTGATACAAATTCATATATTTTTTAAAGTTAAAAAACTAAATTGAATTAAAATTTAGGAAAAAAAATTTATTACCATTAAAATCATATTTAAAGTCATCTTCACCGCAAAAGTTATACAAATACCAAATACATGCATACATGTTCTTAACTTTAGTTTTCTGAATTTGGTCATGGCTCTTCTAATGCAATATACCTATAATACGTGCATTTTAATTAATGTCAATAAAAGTATTTTTTATTTTTAAGATGCTGGTTCAAAGTTCATATTTTTAAATTTTATATCGCGATACGTGTTATCTTATGATACTCCTATTTAATATTATGATTTGGATCTGTCACTTAATTGCAAATGGCCCACTAACACTTATTCAAATTGAAATTTCCCCGGTAATACCTTTCCAAATTGAAAACGCAATCCATTTTGCTTCTTTAAAAGCTCACTCCGAGATCGGAGTGAACACAACACTGAACACAGAGTATCAGCTCAAAGCAGAACAAACAACATAATCCAGAATGAGCACCGGCGCCGGACAAGTAGTGTGTGTTACCGGAGCTTCCGGTTACATTGCTTCCTGGGTCGTTAAGTTTCTTCTCGAACGCGGCTACACCGTGAAGGCCACCGTTCGCGACACAAGTATGTGTTTTTTTTTTCTTGTCTTCTATAATTTTTGTTTCCGTCGGTGATTATTGTGGTGATGCATTACTATTTGGAAGACTGAAGATTGGGTAATGTGTGATGTGCAGGTGATCCCAAAAAGGTAGATCACTTGCTTAGCCTCGATGGTGCTAAGGAAAGGCTGCATCTCGTCAAGGCGAATCTTCTAGAAGAAGGTTCCTTTGACTCTGCCGTTGAAGGTTGTCACGCTGTGTTCCACACTGCTTCTCCCTTTTTCGACGATGCCAAGGACCCGCAGGTTTGTTTCGATTGCAGTTCGATTTATTCATTTGTTTTTCTCTATGGCTGTGTAATAATTTGTTTTTACTTTTATGTATTTCAGACTGAGTTGTTGGATCCAGCTTTGAAGGGGACTCTGAATGTTCTGAAATCGTGCGTGAACTCGCCCACGCTGAAGCGCGTGGTTGTCACTTCTTCTATTGCTGCAGTTTCGTTCAACGACAGGCCCAAAAACCCTGATGTAGTGGTTGACGAGACTTGGTATTCCGACCCAGAATACTGTAAGAGAAATGGGGTATGTTCTGTTTCCTCTCATAAACTTTCATTATATCTTAATCCTTACTACTATACTATATTATATCACCTTGTTCTTCACATTTTTTGCTATTTCTTGTTTATGTTTTAGATATGGTATAACCTCTCAAAGACTTTGGCCGAAGATGCTGCCTGGAAATTTGCGAAAGAAAACAATATTGACTTGGTTACAGCCAACCCTGCATTGGTTGTTGGACCTCTCTTGCAACCAGTTCTTAACACTAGTTCTGCAGCAGTTTTAAATTTAATTAATGGTAATTTTACTATTTATGCATTATGCTCTAAAATTTCTATTATTTGGTTTGCATGCATCTTGATTACACAATGTTAATGATTTTTCGACAAACTATGTTATGATGTTTTGCTGAACAATTGAAGAAACTGTTTGATATATATACAGGTTCGCCAACATTTAAAAATGTGACTTTGGGATGGGTGGACGTGAGAGATGTTGCAATTGCCCATGTTCTGGCATATGAGAATGCTTCAGCTAATGGAAGATATTTACTAGTTGAGAGAGTGGCACACTTCGGAGACGTTGTGAAGATTTTGCATGATTTGTACCCAACATTGCAACTTCCACAGAAGTGTGTAGATGATAGGCCATATGATCCAATATTCCAGGTTTCCAAGGAAAAAGCAAAGAGCTTGGGGCTTGAATTTACTCCTTTGGAAGTGAGCATCAAGGATACTGTTGAAAGCTTGAAGGAAAAGGGTTTTATCAAATTTTAAGTTGTTACCCTTTCTTGAAAGAAACCTTCTTTAGTTCTACACTTGGTTTCTTATGTTCATGCTTATGTACAATAAGACTTATATCAGAACTGCTAAGTACTGAAATAAGTTACTCTTATTGTGTGGTTTGTAAGAGTTTGCATTAAAGACTGTATCCTTGTTATATTATTATGGATTGTTATATTATTATGGATTAAGTATGTTTTTATTTTCTAAAATTGGAATTTATTTTTATCTGAAACTTAGATATATTTGGAGAAGTTCAATACTCATCGATAATTGAATATTATAAATATATAAAAGTAGTTTATGTTAAATTTGGGATACCTATGTATGTGAAAAAGCATAAACATTTTAAATAATACTTTTCATTGAGTTTAACTGAGTATAAACATCAAAATCATGTTGTCTCACCCAACTTAACCAACTGAGAAAAAGAATGTAACTTTTGGTAGCTAAACTTCTCATTTGCTCTTTATATTTCATTTTCTTATTTTAATATATAAATTTCAAATAATGATTTATCGAGTATAGTTATCAAAATCTTGAAAGCATATACTCATGCACATTCAAATATGAAAGCTATAAACACTTAATACATTGTCTTATAATCAAAACAATACAATGTTTCAATTCATTTTTTTAATGTAGCTTTTAAGTGTAATTTGTACAAAAATGAGTTGAACATTTTATCTTCTTGCATTAGAAAAAAGAATTATAAGAAAGAAGAGATATGGTTTTCGTGAACACAACATCAATTTCATTTATTATAGTTGATTACCTCATTTTAAACATCAAAACAACAAAATTCGAAACATACATAATTTTAATCCAAAGACACACTCAAGAAATCACAAGAGCAATTGAAAGCAAATGTTAAAGACAAATGATGTTCATTTCACTACTCCTTATCCTTAAACTTGGATATTACACCTATTTGTGCCTCGCCGAGACACCTCTCAATGTTTATTTAACTTTTCATCAATCTCATAGAGGAAAATGTCATAGTGTTCTTGCCATTCCACTTGCCAATTATATACTCTATCCAATTAATTATTCATTAAAGACATTTCAAATAGAGATAAAGGTTTCTCTTCAAGAATACGTTCGTGTAATATTATATTGGGAAGACCGTATTTGAACACAAACTCATCACTTTCTTAACCCAATCTCATGTGATGCAATACACTCTTGTTAATATTGTTGGAACTGAACAAAATTGTGAAACTTCATTAATTACATCCACTTTGTTGTATTCGAAAACTTTGAACTAAACATTGTGTATGGATAAGATAAAGGCTAGCTACTCAATCTTCATAATATTATCAACCACTATCCCTAACCCTAACCAATCCATTTGGATGTTGTTATGCATATCTTTAGTTGTCATCTACGTATGATTATTCATTCTAGGAAAATGAATCCATGTTATCCACAAAGGCAAAACGTAGTTGACTTTCTTCATGTCGCTTTGTCTTGAACATTGAGACATTATGAGGGATATCTAAGATAAGCTTTGTAGACTCCGTTTTATCAAAGTTTTACACACTAGTCATGATTTTCAAATATTGTAGCTTAAACCCCACTACATCCTCTACTTCCAACATTATCATTAACCTTTTTACGTTAGAATGAATAACTTGATTGTTCACTAAGGAAGTATCATGAGTCAACGGAACAATGTAAAAAAGAGAAGATAACTTTTTAAAATATATAGTTTGACTCTGTCACCTTAATTTATTTTGAAAAATTACAGAAAAATTGGAAAAAGAAAGCATGATTTATGAAATTGATTGTGTTTGGGAGTCATTTACATGTACACAAGATGAACTACCTTACTGTGTCAGTTCTAAAAAGAACTTTAATTAAATATGCAAAAGAGATATTATTTTTTAAAATATTTAATTTTCCTAAAAAAAAGAAAAGAAAACATTGTACGAAAAGAAAAAAAATGAAAAAAAGTACGATAAGGATTAATCTTCACTTACTCTTAGGTATTTTCATTCACAATGAAAAATTAATATTTTTGAAAGTTCAGATGAAAAATCATTTGGAATTATGTTGATTTTTTTGAAGGTGAACTTGATAATAATTGATTTCACTTCTACGTATTTGTATTCCTAATGAAAAATAAGGGATCATATAATTTTTAGAAATTGTTTGAAAAATGATTGTGGTATATTTTTAAAAGCTTGATAAGATCTGACTTTACTCCTATGTGTTTTTTTTTAAAATGAGAAATCAAACATTATGTAGTTTTTTAATGTTGATATTTTTAATATTTTAAAATTTTTTTGGGTACTTTTTATAAAAATAATAGTACTAGACACTAGGAGACCATGGACAATAAGACAAGTACTCATATATTTTATTTTAGCAATGTCAGACAATTGTGGACAGTCACACAAACATTAAAAGGGAGAAGTAGAGAAAGATATTTTTGATTATTTTTAAGAAGGATGTCAAGTACTAAGACGACATAGACAATCACACATATATTCGTACCTTTATTTTAGGATATGGGATGACATGAACGGTGATACAAACATCCCAAAAAAAAAGAAAAAAGAAAATTTTTCATTTCTAATTCTTACTATATTTTTTGTGTTTTCTATTATTCATTATTTAAAAGAACATTATTTTTATTGTTATTATTTTTTTAAAACATATTTTTTTATTTTGTTAAAACATTTAATGCTTATTTGAAAATATGGAGTGCTAAAGAAAAAAAAGAGTGAAAGTATAAATAGTGAAATACGATAAGATTGTGAGAAATAAACGAAAAGTCTAACCCTTAGAAGAAGTAAAAATAAAGTGGTGGCGCGAGATAATAAAACTGATGGTGCATTGAGCAATTATTGAGAAGTGTGTAATCAATATCGGGTTGCAACGAGTAAATATAAAACAGGCCTAAGAAAGAAACAAAAAAATGGTGGTAAGAAAAAATGGGTGCATCGAAGCAAGACCAAAATGACCAATTCACAAATATCAATGTAACTAAATATTTGTACTTATTATTTACGAATATCAATGTAATTAAATATTTGTATTTATTATTAATGAATATTAATGAAATTAAATATTAGTACTTATTATTGTTAGATTACGTAGCGAACCTCTGCATAATCTTTTATTATTAATATGCAAATAAATGATAGTATAATTATTACCTTAATCATAATATAATCACAATCATAGTTTTATGTATACAGATAACTAGGGCCTACTTTCATGTATATATTTCACCACTGTAATAACGAAGTATGCAAAATCTCTTACAATTATTCACGAATATCCACTAAAATTATTTATTTAGTATCCATTACTGATTTTACTTTCGGATTTGTTTAAATCCGGATTAAGAACCCAAATTCATTCTTTCAAAACTCCATAAGTACACAGTGACTTCATGCTCATTTCCTTTCTTTCATGTTCTTCCTTTCAACTTTTCTACGATTTTTTTTAAATGATGTACTATTTATGTAGATGGAAGAGCGAATGAGTTTAATGATTGTTTCAATTGATTTGCACTAATTTGAGAGCTTAGATTTAAAGGTGAGTATGGATGGAGAGTCCTCGTTGAGTAAAGGAGATTATTTTAGAAAGACATATTATCATACATGTAATTATGGAAATGCCCCACTTTTTTTCATTTGTTTTCACTAGTGGACGTGGTGCATTTGAAGGATATGGGGGTGGATGTGGGAGTGTTGTTCGATCGTCATTGGTGGAGTTCATGTGAAGACAGGAAAGGTAATTTTCTCAGGCCATTTCCACTAAAAGAAGAATTAATTCTCCTTATATTATAATGATACATAGTTGATTCTTGAACACTATGTATTGAAGGAAAATTGATTCTCGTGCTTGTGTTTTGTTGAAAGAATCAATTCCCTCATTTACATAGAATTGTGGTGGTGTTGGTGTGCACATTGATGGTGTGGTTTGTTGGTGGTGGTAGTTGGTCACATTGTTGGTGGCAATGTTGGTTGGTGGTGTGGTTGTTGGCTACAAACATCAAGATCAACGTGGAGGCTTGGTTGCCCTTACATGACATGCCTTCACCTCTCATTGCCACTTGCAAACTTTCACAAAATTTTCTCTTATTTTGCTATACTTCCTAGTATCCTTCTCTTAATTCAAACAACCTCACTTCCTAGTATCTTTTGTTTATGAGTGTTCTTCAACATGACTCTTTCTATTTTGATTATGATTTCTTTACCTAGATGTCTTTGTGCTTCTTACTCCTCTCTTGCTCTATTTCATTTAGTAAAATATTTAGTTATATGATTCACTTTGATTCTTATAGTTTTTTTTTAATTCAATTAAGTCTTATTATTTTTAAATGGATTTAATTTGGTCTCTTATGTTAAATTGACGTTATATGTGTTTAGTCATATGATTCACCCCTATATTTATCATTCTCTTCTTCTTTCCCGAGGTCCCCACATCTCTTCCTCCTTTAATTCTTCCTCATTTCTCCTTCATCGTTAATCTTTATTCTTCACTCCTTCATTTTTTCTTTGTTTAGGCTTAAATAAATCATTGGTTCCAATTTTCGTAAATTTTGTTCACTTTAGTCCTCATTTTTTGAAATGTTCAAAAAGGTCTTCATTTTTGTAAATTGTGGTCAATTTGGTCATTTTTATAAACACCCTTTAAATTGTTAAAGGAAGGTGAACAATGATCGTCACATGTCACTTCGTATTTTTTTAAGATTTTTTTAAAATTTTTAATTTTTTTTTTAATTTTAAAAAGGTTGTCTACGTGTCAAGTCAACATTGTAACACGTGGCAGTGTTATTGTCACGTGTCAAACCAATGTCACTACCACGTGTTAAGTTAGTATTATTACCCCATGTTAATGTCTTGTCTCTTATATTCAATTTAGTCTTAATTTTTGTTAATTTTGTTTAATTTAGTCATAATTTTCGTTATTTTTGTTCAATTCAGTCATAATTTTCGTTATTTTTGTTCAATTCAGTCCCAATTTTGTTCGTCTCTAAATTGACCAAATTTAATTTTTATATAAATGATATAGTCAATTTTTTATTAAAATTTACATTTATATTAAATATTTCTTTCATTATTTTTATACTAAACCTAATCAGGGGTGGCAAAATGGGCTAACCAGACCCATTTTGACACGACCTGATTTTAGCCCTTTGAAAACGAGACGGATCGGGCCAACCCGACATGTAAAAACGGGTTGGAAGGTTGAACTTGTCTCGTCTATAGGCGGACTAGCCCGCCCCTTCCTTTTTTTCTTTCTTCTTCTTCTTTTAACGTATCCCTTTCTCTAAATTCATTCAGAAAAATCCCCAGTCCATGCACAAAATTATCATATTTCACAATCACAATCAAAAATTCCCAATTCGAAAAATTATCAAAGCAACAAATCCACAACATCATTAACAGGTTTACAACAACAAAAAAATAGCAAAAAACGTGGTGCAAAGAAGGGAAACGAATAAACCCAAAAACAAACAAGTTCACCATCGTGTGTCACCTTCTTGTTGCCATGGAGACTCCCTCTTGTTGGGGAATCTTACACAACCTTAGAAACCCTAAATCATAAATTGGGGCAAATGAACTGAATCAGAGAAATGAAATCAAAGGATTTAGGAACCCTAAATCATAAATTGTGTTTCGCCGTTATGAGTGTTGTCATCGTGGGTGAGGTCGCCACTGATGACAATGTTCGGAGTCGCGTTTGTAGTGGGATAGCCATCAAAGTCGGGCTCTATGTCGACGGTGTGGTTTTGCTAACGGAACTGATGTCGCTGTGTGTTAGGATGCAGTTGTGGCTGAGGTCGTCGTCGGTGACGTTGTTGAAGTCATGCTTTGTGAATATGCGAGGAGAATGAAGAACTTGTTTTGTGGCGCTTGAAGAATGAATGAAGAAAGATTGGGGAAAAAAATTAAAATGGAAAGGTTACGGGTTAGCCCGTCTTGTGGCCTTACGGGCCAATCGGGTTAGCCCGTCTTGTGGCCCTACGGGTCAGTCGAGTTAGCCTGTCTTATGGCCCTATGTGCCAGCGAGTCAAGCGGGCTGGATTCCTTCGGGTTAGCGGGTTCAAATATGTAACCCGATCTACCTTTTTTGGGTTGGGTTCACGGGTTAATCTATCAGGCTTAATCTGATTTGACATCCCTAAACCTAATTATACTTTTGGAAGAAAATAATTATACTTGTGTTTGATTTTTGCTACATGTAAAAAATAAGGTTAAAGTTAATTTAAAATTAAAAGAAAAATTCTTCATTATTTTTAAAATTAGAAGGTTAATTCTCTATTATTTTTTAAATGATAAAGAAAATTCTTAATTATTTTTAAAATTAGAAAGAAAGTTCTTCATTACTTTTAAAATTAGAAGGAAAGTTCTTTATTATTTTAAAAATTAGAAGGAAAATTCTTCATTATTTTTAAACTTAGTAGAAAAATTCTTCACTATTTTTAAAATTAGAAAGATAATTCTTCATTATTTTTAAACCAATTCTAAACCTTTTTACATGTAGCAAACATGAAACATAAATCTAATAATTTCTTTACAATAATATAATTATGGTTGGTTTAAAAATAATGAAAGAAACATTTAATGAAATTTAATTTAATAAAAAATTTAGTGTAACATTTGTATAAAAATTAAATTTGGTCGATTTGGAGAGGAACAAAATTAAGACTGAATTAAACAAAATTAAAGAAAATTGAAACTAAAGTGAATAAAATCAACGAAAATTGGGACTGCATTAAATATGAGTCACGAGACACTAACACGTTGCAATGATACTAGCTTGACATGTGACATTGACTTATTATGTGGCATTAACACTGCCATATGTCACAATAATGATTTGACACGTAAATAACTTTTTCTAAATTTAGAAAATTAAAATAATATTAAAAAATTAAATAAATTAAATTAAATTTAAAAAATTTAAAAAATTTAAAAATTTTAAAAATATGAAATGACACTAACATTCATTGTTCAACCTCCGTTAACAATTTAAACGACATCTAAAAGAAAGACCAAATTGACCATAATTCACAAAAATCAAAACTTTTTTAAATATTTTAAAAAATAAATGTAAGGCCCACTTATTTTCTGTCCCTAATGTTTAAGGGCCTACCCTAATCTGTTGGGCCTAGGGCTGGCCTATAGGGTGCCTAAAACTTCTAAACCAGCCCTGACCCTCTCATTCTGCCCACTTTCTAGAAGTTGTTCCTATTCCCTCTTAGAACTACAACAATGAGCTCTGCTAGGGTTTGGCTTCCGTTCCTTGTCAAGCTAGTAAACTCTGTAAGACCCGTGAAATTTAATTAATTAAATAATCAATTAATTAATAAATGCAGGTGGTGGGAACTTTGATGTCATTAAATGTTAAATGGTGTGACATGGAAAAGTATTAGCTTAAGTGGTTAAGAGTACTTGGTTTATGTGAGAGGACTTGGGTTCAAGTCCTATGTATGTCAATTGTGTGTTATTTGATTTATTATTATTTTGATAATATATTTAAGTTTGTTAAGTGATAGTATAATCTTAGGATTTTAATAATTATCACTAAAGATGAGTTGGTTGGATGGTTGCGTATTGAACTGGTGTTCGTATCACGAATTCTAAGAGTCTAAGGAGAGAATTGAGTGTTCTAAGAGTCTAAGGAGAGAATTGAGTGTTATTGGGAGAAGACTTAAGAGAAAAAATTAGGCTGGGAAATTGGAGAAGAACCTTCAAAGGCTACAAGTTTTGTGCAAGGATTCCAAGTTAGGGGAAGTGCCTTGTGTGTGTATTTAGATGAATTACGTCATGACTTTGGGTCACTACTCTTCTCAATTGCATTCTTGAGTTTTGTGCAAGGATTCCAAGTTAGGGGAAGTGCCTTGTGTGTGTATTTAGATGAATTACGTCATGACTTTGGGTCACTACTCTTCTCAATTGCATTCTGTGTGACAAGAATTTCGTATTGTATGTGCTCGGATTGAGAATTTGGTTGGTTTGAGGTTGTGTGCAAATCCATGTTATGCGTTTCATGATTAGAATGAGGGTTTTGGGTATTGAATGGTTATGATTGATTAAATCTTGGGTTTTGGTAGTTCAATTGGATGTAAACATGTACTGGTAGGTTGATTGTTGATATGGAATGCTTAGTATTGTATCTAATGCGTTTTGAGTATGTTTATGGGTGATTTCGTGCCTGAACAGGAGGAGAACTTCTGCAATTTTCGCCCAAGCGAGTCACTCTCGCCTAAGCAAAAACTGCAGGAACCCATTACTGGTCTTGGGTCGAGCGTCTCGCTCAGGCGACCAAAACTTGGTTTTGAGCGACAGATACTCTCGCTTAGGCGAGAATGGCTTGCCTAAGCGAGGTCGCGACGAAATATGTTGCGTTTACATTTGAATCCTCATCCAGGCGAGGGGCTGAGTATTTGAGCGAATGAAGGTCTCGCTCAGGCGAGAAGAGCCCGCCTAAGCGAGATGACGTGTTGAAGCCACTATTTCACACTCGCTCAAGCGAGGTGGGTTAGCTTAAGCGAGGCAAAGGGACTAGCTTGGGCAGACCCTCGGCTTAAGTGAGAAAGATTGAGAATTCATGCGTGTGGGTACTATTTGCACTGGTGTGTTTGTGTTTCCTACATATTGGGAATTATATGCATGTGTTGTGGGTTGGGCTTGAAGGACTAAGTCCATATGATCTGGGACGTGCTTGGTTTGAGTCACGAGCAAGGAGTTCGTGATGGGTGGAACACATGCGAAACATGAACAGTTTAGTTCATCGGAGGTACTCTTGTTGGGATGAGTGAGCGAGGGAGTTTATCTCATGCTCAAAAAACTTGAGAATGCTATGACCGAGGGAGTTCATAGTAGGAAAGGCGGGTATGCGTGTCTGGGTCCGAGCGAGGAGTTTGGATGACGGGCGAAGGAGTCCGTGAAGCAGGACTACGAGCGAGATAGGCTTGTAGGTTGGACCATGAGCGAGGAGGGTCGTGGAAGCACAAGAAGTCCCATGATTTAGAGTACATGCATGAACTCATATTGATGATGAGTGTGGGAAAATGAGGGTTCTTGTAAATAAATAAATAATTATGAATTGGCTTGTGGGTTTATTTCCATATTTATTTATATCTATGTGCATAGCTCACCCTATCTGTTTGTGTGTGGCGATGATCGGGTAATTTATTATCCGGGAGTAGATGATGTTTCAGGTGAGCCAAGGAATGCTTAGTGGCGGAGAGTGGGAGTAGAGTACATGGGCTTTATGTATAAAGACTTTTATTTAATTTTCATGAACTGATTTCGATTTTCATTACTTCTATTGTAAAAGTGAATTATGAGTCTTTTATGGATCATAGCGGATATTAACTTTAAAGGTTTTGAAATTTCGCGTATTTTTGGGAAATTAATTAATAAATAAATGAGGTATTTATTTCTGTCTTGTTTAATTTTTTTTTAAGTAATATCCTACCGAGATGTTACAAACTCCATTTCTATTCCACGTAAGTTGGTTCTCAACTCATGCTTTCTATTCTCTCGCTTATTCTTCGTAGTTCCAACTAGAGTTCTCTTAGTAACCTCGTTTTTAGTTCTGATTTTAGTATTTTTAGCTCATAACTCTATTCCTAGAACTATGGTAACCCTCTATTGAGTGCCTGTGCTTTCTACTAGCATATGTCCAAGTAAGGGAAGCTAGGGTTCACATGTTTTTACTATATTCTATCTATTTCAGCTTTATTTCGTGTTCATATGACTTGTGTGCTAATGTGGTTGCCTGGAAAACCTTAAAATATTGTTTGAGATTGAATGTTTGGTTGCTGTCTGTTGGAACAGTGGCGATGACTGGTATTTTTGCCCAAGCGAGCTTGTCTCGCCTAGGCGAGAATAGCATAACCTTACCCTGGTTTCTGCTTGAGCTCTTGCTTAGGCGGAGAGCTTTCGTTTTGAGCGATGATACATCTCGCTCAAGCGAGAGGCTCTCGCCTAAGCGAGAACTCGTGGGAGCCTGATGGGTTTCGCTGCAGTTGTAGCTCAGGCGAGGGACCTTACCTTTGGGCAACGAGTAGTCTCGCTCAATGTAAGTCCTAAGAAATTTAAATAATTAAATAAATAAGTATTTAATAAATGCGGGTAGTGAAAGCCTTTATGGCATTAAATTCTAACTTTCATAATGTGAAAAAGTATTAGCTTAAGTGGTTGAGAGTACTTTATTGTGTGGAAGGACTTAGGTTCGAATCCTATGTGTGTCATTTGGGTGATATTTAATTCATTATTATTTTTATGATATGATTTGGGCGTGTTAATAGAGATAAATTTCTAGATTTATAGAAAGTATCATGAAATGCGAGTTGGTTGAATTGGTTGTACACTTGCTTTGAAATTGGATGGTTGTGTGTAGGGATGTCAACGGGGCGGGTAAGGTACGGGTAGTAGTTCCCCCGTACCCTACCTGCTGGAAAAATATTTGCTCCGTACCCGTACCCATATCCGTCGGGTATCCGCTATGCGGGTACCCGTCTATTTTTTTCATATCTGCGGGTATCCATGGGTATCCGCGGGTATTTACAAAAATATTTTAAAAAATAAATATTTAACCATAATTAGTGCTTAGATCAACAAGTCTCCTTTCTCCGTTTGATTCTTGAAAAACAAACAAATAAAAAATCACTACCAATTTATATTGTAGTTTATTTTTGAATAAAATATTAAAGAAATTACTAACTTCATCAATGTCCACCTCTTGCAACATTGTATAAAGTTT
>Ga0214544_1006205_pt1 | contig 22307 bp, 14 predicted proteins | sample CNSS3metaG_FD_160074 | JGI IMG/M metagenome (GOLD analysis project Ga0214544, IMG submission 160074) | Root nodule microbial communities from cowpea collected in UCLA plant growth center, Los Angeles, California, USA - CNSS3 | ecosystem: Host-associated > Plants > Roots > Nodule | place: USA...
AAAAAAAAAAACGCTGCACTAAGTACATTCTATTTCACCCATTTAAATTTTAATTCCAAATAGTTTATATTTTTTCTCCCATTAGTCTTTGTTTTACATGAGTGATCAGTATGTATTATTTTTATTTATTAAAAAAATTATCTGAATCAAAACTCAAATGCATAATATCCCCACATAGATGTTTTTAGTTTACATAATATTATTACCAATACATTAAATCATTAAATTTCAGAGTTCTGTTTTTGTATGTGTTTTATTTCCTTCATGCCCTCGATATTTTGTTTTTCTTTTTCTCACATCTTCTAATTATCTATATGCAAAAAATATTATAGAGCTTTCATTTCATGATTTATAAGCCTATCTTTTTTGTTACATGAAACTAAATTTGTTTAGCTTTGTTAAACAATATTGCTTTTGTGGCAATGATTGTGAAGAACAAACATTCACATAATCACATGCATGCATCTCTCTTGGTGGTTTAATTCAGTGCCACCTTTTGGCATTAATCATGCATAGATTGAATCTATTATATGTTTTGTCGGCAATTATATGCTTTGTCAAAATTTTAGATATGAAGAACTGATGAATGAGACACTAAAGACAGATTTAATCATGATGATAATAAATTTAATCAAACTTTTTATGTTATTTTATAATGATCATATATTTTTTTATTTGCAAATATCATTATTGTGTTATGGGCTAGTTGAGAAAAAAAAATTGGATTTTAAAATGATGATCCTAATCATAAATTCATAATATATTTTGAGCAGGCTAAAATGTTAAAAGTTTATCCAATTCATAATGCAACTTGATTAATAAAGAAAGCTTAAAAACTGTTTAGTCAAATTTTAAAATAAATTATTCAATTATTCCACTCTATACCCATTACATTGTGTTTTGTGATTATTAACACAATAAAAAATGCTTTGAGAGTATTCATATATTAAGTGAAAATGCTCATCCATTCCATAAGAAGAAACGATAATAAGATGAAATACTCATACATTACATTTTTTTTTTATAATTTTATGTGATAATGTTTAGCAATGACTTGACTCCAACTTTACCTATACTTTCTTCAATTCCAAGTTAAAATAAGCTGTTTTGGTGCATACATGTTTTATTGTATTTGCAACTATTACAATTATTTCCCTCTTAATTATTTACACTTTTCAAAATTAACTATTATTTAGCAGTCAATCACATTAATGCAATCATCCCTATATTTTTTAAGTAAAATAGTTCAATGGATTAATAAATCATTATAATAAGTTTTTATTTATACTATATGGATTAATCTTTGCTGATTTATCACCAAACGGAAGTAGTTATCATTTAAATGTGTGTATCGTTGTAGCTAGCAATTGGTCAAATTTGTTATCATGTTTTGTTTATAGCAATTTGCAATAAACTTTTTTAGTCTACATGTCACAATTAAAAGAAAATAAAAACAGAATAAAATAAAAGAGAAATAATTATTATTTGTTAATGTAAAATGAAAAAAAAATATAGCAATGATAATATTTTATTACATCTCGTTTGCATACTTTTGTCTGATCAATTATATTCTTAAAAACAATTTAGCAAAATTGTTAATTCCTTCATCTCCTTTAAGCCTATTCATTATATCACTAATTTGCCTTTTGTTTAAGCTTATTTTGTGCTTATTACTTTTGGGAAACATACTTTGGTTTTTTTTTTTTTTTAAAAGATGATAGTTTTATGTATTTCCTATAAAATGGGAACCAATATTAGTGAACCTAGGTGCTACTTACACACATAGTGACGCTCACTTTTTTAACCTTGTTATAGTGTAGTTGCTTTGTTTTAGTTGTAGAGTGATGTTATGGGTTTAACACCGTCCAAATCCTCATTATTTGTTTTGTTCTTATATAGTAATAACATTTGTTAATGTCAGTGTGTTTTGATGCATCTATGCATACACATAACTTTAGAACTGGTAAAAAGGACAAATATTAGAGATTATATATATTAGCAGAGTTTAAAACAATACTAATTTGTTGCTTCTCTTCTACTCACACATGTCACTTATACATTATCACAAAAAGTAAAATAAGTAATAAATAAACATATAATGAATAAATAAAATAAAGCTAAGGTTGAGGTTGTGTTTGTCTTTGTGTTTGTCCTAGTTGGATTAAAAAACATATTGCTTGATGGTGTTTACCACCACAAGTTTACTAATTTAGAAATAGCCTATTTTCAATCCTTATATGGGACTAAAAATACTACAAAATAGGCATAGAAAAGTAGCTATTTTTATTTTTAAATAAAAGAACTACAAATTAATTTTAAATTTGAGAAAGACAAGTTATTTAAATTGACTTTTCTTATATAACTTTTTTTCCTGTCTCAATTTTGTGTCTCAACATTGTTTCCTAGAAAAACTTTGGTGGTTTATGTTGGACTTTTTGATTGCTACAAGTGCAAATATAAAAATGATAGGTAAAAATATAATCTTTAAATGTAATTGTACCTAACAAGTTAAATAAAGTGATTAATGTGCTGAGCTTTACTTTCTATCTTTCTGATTAGTTTAACACTGAGTATTGAGACATGACAATGATGTAAAATGAAAAAATAAACACAACAGTATAAAACGATACAGAAAAAATTCTGTAGAAGTATAATGTCCAATGATGAATGTTGAATAATCTAACCGTCCATGGTGACTTAGGATTATCGTGGACCACTAGTTGCCGTCTTATAAAACCATGTCAAATGTTGTTGATAACCATGTTTTTGCGGAAAATTCTTTTTAAACTTCATTGCCCTTTGTTTAATTATTTGATTAAAGTTGTAAGTTATAATCTTTCTCCTACAAACCCCGAAAAATTCTCCGATTAACCCAACTAAATTGTAGAGTCAAAGCCCCGGAATCTTTCAGCAAAAAAGGAGCACATTTTTTCAGCTCCAACTGCATTTCCTTTGTTACCTAACTGTGTATATCATGTGTATAGGCACAACCCAACAATCTTCTCTCTTACCCATCTTCATTTTTCTCATTCTGGTTAATTATATTTTGGTAGCCATATTCAGCAGTGATGAAGAATCATAGGTCACCACACCTCCAACAGGTACTGTTTTTTTCCCCTTTCTCTCGCTATCTCCCTTGTGATGGTTTTTTTTGTTTGTGTGTGTGGTGGTCGTGGTTGTTGGTGTTGTGGGGTTTTGTTGATTTTGGGAAACTGAGGCAAATTGCAGAGGACTTGGGCTGAAATATGTTGTTTCGGTTGGTCCTGCATACAGCTCTTCTGGGCAAAGCTGGTCATGCGTAAGTGGCTTAACATGGGGAGTTACGACTCTGATTACAGTGCTGACCCTGATGAAGACGATGATGATTCTGAAAGTGCTTCAGACAACGAAGGTGAGTTTGTGCGACATTCATTTTGTTGTCATTTTTAGTGTGTGTGTGTGTGTGTGTCTTTCTGGATATTGGGGTGGTGGTTACTGTGGATTTTGTCGATTTAATTAGAATTAGGAAAGTTGTGCGTGCGATCAATGGGGTTGGTGTATTCATTGTCGAATGATCTAGAAAAATGTCTGAATTGAGGTTGTTTTTGGGTGTCATAGGCGGTGTTTGATGATTTTTTTTTTCGTTTGATCGTTCAAGTCTCATTTTGAGTTTGGTGTGTCATGTAGAGTGGCGAAGAAGTCTGATATTTATGTTGTTTCAGAGTGTTATAGGCTTCTGTCTTTTGGCTGATGATGTCTCACTTTGAGTTTGGTGTATTATGTAGAATGGGGAAGACAGTCGCGGTTTGCAGACAACAGTGGTTATGATGATGAAACTCCATCTGAATCTACAGGTGATTTTTTGTGTGTGTACAAGTAGCTCTTATATATCCTTTGTGAATTGCAAATCTTGATTTATTTTTTCCAACACTCTTTCGGCTGTAATAAATAAGACAGTTTATAAAGTTATTCTTGTCGTGAGGACTTTCTTCCTCCTTTTCTAAAGCTACGTATTACTATAGTTTTTAGCATGCCATAGTAATCAATAGCTTCTTGAACATCCAGTTCTTCTAATTTCTAATTTTAGTAGTTTCTGATTTTTCACCTCTTCCGTGAATGTTTAGTATATTGCATTTCTTTGTTGTCCATTGTATCAGCCTAATTTTTTTCTATTATATTGCAGATTTTCTTCCCAGGTTAAGGAAGCAAAAGTCATCAACTTTTAGATCTCAGTATATAAACAAAAACGAGTTGAAGTGAGACACTATTCTCATGTTTATTTGTCAAGCAAAAATGCACATTATGTGCAATTGTTTGCAAGTGTGAAAAACACAATTTATTTGGTGTTATTGCTGAAGCCACTTTTATCTGAATTTTGGTGTATATTTACCTCCTAGGATATGTGTTGGGACATGGAATGTTGGAGGAAAACTTCCACCTGATGACCTTGTTATTGATGATTGGCTTGGTGTCACTGAACCAGCCGACATCTATGTACTCGGGTAAGTTCTTCACTGATTGTTACTGAAAGTTCTTCTTGAAGTACATAATGATGAGTGTCACATCAAATACTGTTACTTATTCAACGTGTTAAGCTTGTCTGGGTATAGATTTGAATGAATTTTTTGTGATAGTCCTAGTCATAAGTTTCTCTTTTCTCCACTTCCAGTATTGTATGTTCTCCTGAATATGTCTGATGCCATTTTGTAATCACTTTTAGAATATTTTATACTTAATTGCTTCTATTTCATGCATTTAAGATTCATCCCATTCGTTTTACTAAAATAAATCTTTACACTTGCAGTCTTCAAGAGATTGTACCCTTAAACCCTGCTAATATTTTTGGTGCTGAAGATACTCGTCCTGTTCCAAAATGGGAGGATATTATTCGAGAAACACTGAATAGAGTTCGACCTGAACTACCAAAGATAAAGTCCTTTAGTGACCCTCCCTCTCCATCAAAATTTAAGCCATCAGATGATGTGCCTGATATAGAAGAAGAAATATTGCTTGAAAGTGATAGTGACATTGGTGAGGAAGTCCATCCTTTGGATGAAGACAACAATTTTTGTGATGGACGCGCTGATGGAACAATCATAGATGCAACCGAGACTACAAATTTATTAGCTTCTGATGCTGCTGATATTGTAAACTCCAATTTGCCGGTTAAAACTGGTTTACAGAGACAGTTTTCTTTTCCAAAGATGTTTGATAGGCAACAGGGTTTGTCAGAAAACATGGACACGTCATTTTCCCAACAGGCCACTAAACTAACTCGAATGCTTAGTGGATCTGAAAGGATTGGTTTGAGCTGGCCAGAGCCTCCATTGCATCTGCTATCTCAGAGAGTTTTGGATAGACCAACTTCTTTTAAATCATTGAAATCCTTTAAATCATCTAAGTCTTTCAAAACATATAACTCTTTCAAGTCAATTATGGGTGAAATTCCAGGGACAGAATTGATTCCTGAAATTGACCTTGAAGCTTTGATAAAGCGAAAAAGAAGATCTTCATATGTAAGGATTGTTAGCAAGCAAATGGTTGGGATTTTCATCACTGTATGGGTTCGTCGGAGCTTGCGTAAACATATTCAAAATTTAAAGGTTTCAACTGTTGGTGTTGGTATTATGGGCTATATTGGTAACAAGGTCTATACCCTTTCTTCAGTAGTTTTAGTCCACCACTTGAAATTGTATATTTTGGTCCTTATATTTTCATATTTGATAATTCGGCTCTATTTTTCCCCTTTTCGTTTTGTATTTTACATTTTCTTGTATTATCCTAATGATATTAAGTTCTTATATAATTTGCTTGCTATCTATCAAGGACTGAAATACTCTATTTCTGTTTCATAGTTCCACATAAGATCAAACTTTGTGCATGATATTTTGCCCTTTTCCTTCTCCCTTTCTGTCCTTTTGCTTGCTGATATTGCTCATTGCCTGCTGGTCGTGTTATCATGTTTCTGTTTCTCTTATTCTGTACGATTTTTATCTCACAAGTCATTACAAATCTGGCCCATCTTGATTGTGCTGTTGGGATATTTAATGTTATGGAGAGTGAGCATCTGCTTAATATTGCATCAGATTATAATTTTTTTCCAATTTTCCAGGGATCAATATCTATCAGTATGTCCATACATCAGACACTCTTTTGTTTCATATGTACCCACCTTACCTCGGGTGAAAAGGAAGGAGACGAACTTAAAAGGAATGCTGATGTTCATGAAATACTTCGTAGAACCCAATTCCATTCTCTTTCCTATATAGGGCTTCCCAAAAGAATCCTTGATCATGAGTGAGTGCAATCTTTAATATACCATGACAAAACTAAATTGTTAGTTTGCTTTGTTGTTAGAGCTGTTGTGCATTTTTCCACATGTATCTTGATTAGCTTAATTATTTGTTAATACTTCTGTGATATCACTTTTCTATCAGTTGGAATTATGGTAGACCAAAAGTTACTGTTTATACAGGGAAATGGAGATTGCCATGGTATGAGACGGTAAAATTATAATACAAGGAAAATATTGACGAATTAACTGGTTGTGGTCTCTCAGTATCAAAATAATGATGCTTTAACTTCATCTAGGCTCCCTGTATATGTAACCTATATTTATAATGTAATTGACAATTGGAACATGAACAAACTTGCTACATTATGCACTTGAACACACATACATTTCATACTTCCACCACCCACATTTGATTCTGCACTATGAATATTTTGGTTTGTATTTCACATGTATTGGTTATAAATATTAGGAAGGAAAGATGTACATAAAGAAATGAAGAAGAAAATTGTAACAGTTATCAGAGAGCATTTGCTATTTTGTCTAGTTTTACACGTGGGCATAATTTATCGACTTCTTCTTTGGTTATGTTTTCCAATTTAGAACCCCAAAACCATGGTTTGAGGTTTTCCAAATGGAAAAACTAGACACACTAAGTTGTAGTCAAGCATTTTATGTATTTAACGAGTCTGAAAACAATTGAAAGCCATAATAAAGAAAAATTAGGTAGCTTGACTGTGATAAGGCCTTGATTATTATGGGGTTCCCATGTTCCATATTGAGTAGTATGAGATGCCTGATGGAGTACTGAAGTGATTGGGTTGTCCCACCTTGACACCTAGCTTTTAATGGAGGTTTCTCCATATTTGGGTGCTTATTAGACCACTCATTTGGTTGGATCATTTTTAACTTCTGTTTTTGTTTAGTCACGGTAGTAATTTTTTCTTTAAATGTTCTGTGGATTATAATTGCTTAATAAATTCAATTTATCTGCAGAAGAATAATTTGGTTGGGTGATCTGAATTATCGTATCAACTTATCAAATGTGGAAACAAAAGCTCTTATCTCAAAAAAGCAGTGGTCAAAATTAGTTGAGAAAGACCAGGTATTATAGCAACTCCTACATTTTGTATTTTTGTGAGCAAGAACATTCTTTGGAGTCCTATTAAATGAGGTCAAATCTGATGATCTCCAACCTCATTGTGTTTAATCCAACTTAAAGAGGATTTCTTTTGGCAAAAAGTTTCCGTGGAAAGATATTTTGATCCCTTTATCTGTTTAGTAAAAGAGTTTTTCTAACCTCTACTGCCATTCAACTGCTATTCGTTTTTCGTTTCATACTAAATTAACAAGTCACTAATACTGCTAGATCATTACTTGAACTATAATTATAGGAAATTTCACCATCTGTTTTGCTTTTACTGTATTTGAGTTAGCCGTTAAGTGTAACTAATTAGTATTAATAACTATAATTCTACAACTTTTATGCCTCATCCTCCATTTCTCTTCTAATATTTCAGCTAACCCACAAGTATAACCAAGTACCATTAATAACTGTAATTAACTATAAGAGGTTTTAACTAGTTAGCTCTTGATCCTATAAAATTATCTAACTGTTTGATAAAATAAATTGACATCATTATCACAGCTCATGCGAGAACTCAAGAATGGTGTGTTTGGAGGATGGTCAGAAGGCATATTAAACTTTCCACCAACTTACAAGTATGAGGTTAATTCAGATAAATACTATGGAGAGGATCCCAAGGTTGGAAAGCGCTCACCTGCATGGTATGCATTTATTCTGAGATGCGGATTCCATGTTTGCAAATCTTGTGCCTTTATATTTATTTATCTATTAACAAAACCATTGTTTTGTCTTTGTTTTCAAATTTCTTAGGACTACATAATAATAGTAATAATAATAATTTTCTGTGTTATGTTTATTCTTGATTGTACCATATCTGCTACATAAAAGTCAAAAAGAGGTGTTTTAGATCAGGTATGTGGTGTAAGAAACAAGTTAAATGTCATAAGCGACAAGACCTCAAACTTGTCAACTCCTAAGGTTCTTCGATCAATATTTTTTAACCCTAGTATTTTATTTGAAAATTGTATGAGAAAATTTTCCATTAATGTATGAAAATTGAACTAGTGGTATCTGATACACGTCTTTCCATTGATGAATTTTGGTTGTTTGTAATCACCTTTCAGGTGTGATCGTATTCTTTCATATGGCAAGGGAATGAAGTTGTTGAGTTACAGAAGGGCAGAGCTCAAACTATCCGATCACAGACCTGTGACGGCCACATACATGGTTGAGGTTGAAACCTTCTCTCCTAGGAAGCTACAGCGAGCTCTAACTTTCACTGATGCAGAGATAGAAAATGAACAAGCCATAACAAATTCGAGTAATTGGAATTAGCTGCTTAACTGGACAGGTGAATTGCTTTTCGTGTCATGAATTTTCAAATGAATAATTTGCATCCAATTCAACCCCTCACTGTTGATGAGAATCACAACCCTTGCAAAATTTTCAATAGGGTCCACAAATTTTATCAAAACCTCATTGCATACACATTTTTACTGCTATGACTTTTATAATCAACTCAGTTGCTATATTAGGATTGCATCAGCTATTACTTGTCTTGGTCTCAATAATACTCTATTTAAGAACTTGAACATCTCTGAAAATCCTTTTCTGCTTTATGTTGCAGGAGATTTCACGAGTTGTAAAGAATAACTTGCAGAATTTCAGGGAGCATCTGTGATAGCTGCTGCAACTTCTAACTCTCACATTACCACTACTAGATATTAGATTCATTCATTTTTTGTTTCTTTTAAATCTTTTTTTTTTTTTTCTTGGAAATGTTTGTAAAAGATTTTGTCTTTTAGTAATCTTACCAATAAAATTTAGAGTTAGTCGTTTGTTTGATTGAGAATATCCTGTATATATCTTCTGTTGTGTGTTTGAGGTGTGCATTGTATGTATATGATCTTTAAGTGGAAGATGAAGTGCTTCATATGTGTCCATAAAATAAATAGGGGCATGTCTATCATGATGGTTTTCTCCTGCTTTTTACTTAAATTCAATTCAAATAGCTTTCCAAAAATTTGAATGCTACTGCACATTATGGAAGAGAAATACATTATTGTAGTTTTCAAAAAAGGTAAATTATAAAAGGAATGGTTCAGTGCATTATTCAACCTGTGGTTGGAGAAAACGAATTATTTACACCACTTTGATTTTGAAGAATTTTCAAGTTGATATATCTTTTTTCGTGTAAAATTAAATTTATTATGTAAAATATGATTGTTAGATAAAAGTTTAATCTCCCGGAATATCCTCAAAATTTAAATTAGGTCCTCAAGTTTTAATTCGTCCTAATTGGATCTTAATTTTCAAAATTTATTCTAATTTAGTCCTTTTCGTTAAGATATTACGGATGACATTAACTTTGTATCACGTGTCAACTTGTGGTATTTTTTTTTAAATTTTTTAATTTTTAACTTTTTTTTAAAACAATTATCATGTCATGTGTTAAATTAGGGTTCTATTATGTGTCAGTTTGTGATTTTCTTTATTTTTAATTTTTAATTTTCTTTTAATTTAAAAAAATTGTCACGTATTAAATTATGATTTTTTATGTGTCAATTATTAATATAAAAAATCTCAATTTGATGTCTATATTTATTATTTTGTTTCAATTTAATCATAATTTCTTTTAAATTGAAGTAATTTCAACGTTTCAATTTGAATATATAAATATTGTAATGAAATTTTTATTATAATAGACATTTTTAACCAAATTAAGTCTATTTAAATTTAAATTTTATATTAAACTTTATTTTAATTTTTTTTAATAATTTTTAGACAATTTTATAAATTCAAATATAAAATTTTATAACAATTATAAAATTCAAATATAAAATTTAAAAGTTTGTAATTGATATAAATTTGTTTTCATGAAATTGTTTGAAAATAATATTGTTTGAAAAGCTCCTTCATGGAAGCACTGAAATGCCTTGGCATATTCGTTAATTGTAACAAAACTAGCAATGAATATAGATACATTTGATATTCTGATTATACACATGCATACTTTTCCTTCCAATTTCATAATATGTATGAGATAAGAAAAGGTAAAGATTGATTCACTTCTTAGAGGAAGTTAGCTACAGCTTTCGTCTCATAAAAAACAACTAGAAACACATCAGAAACAGAGATGAGAAAAATGAAAAATCAAAGCAAGGTGATGACAGAGACTCGAATTACAACACTGTCTAAACTTGTCCTGTCTTGATCTTGCGTCGCCGATAGGGAAAAGAGAGAAATAAAACTATGATTCAAAATTCACTGTGACTATGCAACACCTGGACTTTGTTTTGATGTTAAAATCACATCGCAGACCTTCAAGGACTCTGTTTCTGAGGACAATGAACTAAAGTTTTACCTTTTTTCTTATTATTGAATTATTACTTGGATTTATCAAATTTTACAAATTGTTTAAAATATAAATAATTTAGCAATATTATAAAATAAATAATAATATGTTTTGTAAAAGTTATCAATCTTTAATGTTTAGCAAACATTTTATCAAAATGATAACATAATATATTCATTTTATTAATAGTGACATTTATTTAAGATATGTTACTTATAACTTATAAAATTGATTAAAATATGTTACATATAACTTATAACTTATAAAATTGATCTAAAGTAACATCTTTAATAAAATGTACTAACATCTTATTAAAAATGTTATTAGATCGTGTAGAGCTTGAGCTTATAAGAATCTTATTTTGTGATGGCTGAATCCTATATAATCAAGATAGAGTTAATGTTTTGTATTTCACACTGATAAGTAAATATCAGTGACGGATCTTGACCAGAATTCTTGAAGGGTTAAAATAATCAACTTTCAAAATTTATATATGTTTGAAAAAAAAGTTAATATGAAACCTCACTTGTACATATAATTCTGGAATATTAAAAAATAATCCTTTTGATTCAACAATTGGATTTTGTCATGCTTCATAATATGGGAAGAATTCAAAATATATGAAGAAAAAGAATCTATCTTGTTTTCATCTTCACAGGTATCTTCTCTCTTATCATTTAAAAAAATATTTTTTATTTATTTATATAACTGTTTGAAATAAAAAGTTTAAGAATAAAAATAATTTATCAAAATCTAATAAAAATTTGAGAGACGTAACTATTAAAAGAAAAAATATATGATAATCAAATCAAATCACAATTAAACAATGGTTATGAAAAAACATATAATACATTATTTTTCCTTCTATATTCATAAAATAATAAATATACAAAAAATTCATGAGATGAAAAATACTATTTATTAAATTAATATTTTATTATCAAGCAAAAGAATTGTCCTTTTATCTTGAATAATGAAATATAATATATGAAGAATGAGAATAAGAAGAATGAGTTTGTGTCCGACTTCCTATTTTCCTTTATAAACAAAAGAAAACATGTGAGAGTGAAAGTATGTGACAAACTCAAAAAATAACAAGAGAGAACATAAAAAAATCTCAATAAATTTATTTAATTTTTATTGTATTTAATTTTATGATTTATTATTTATTAAATTAAATGTTATACTTTATAAAAAAAATAAAAATTTACCTAATTTAATTTCTACTTATTAGATCCGTCATCGAGAATGATTAGCTGGTTACATAAAAGTTGTTCTCGAGGGACAAAACATGGTGGTTGCGGAGGAAAGTTATGCATACTTTGATGGAAGGGTGAACTCTCATGAATCTAATGGAACACGAGTAACAAGTATGTCTATGCTCAAACAAAATCAAGTATTAGGAGCAATAGTCCTCAACTGATTTCATTGAAGGATTTTGATTAGGGGTGATAAAACAGTAAACCCTTCATTTTGGTCCGCCTCGTCTTTGGCCAGCTAAAAACGAATCTGGTCGAACTAGTTCGTCATTAGGAAATGGGTTGGACAATTCAACCCGTCCCACTTCAGGGCGAGATCGGTAGGCTGACCCACCACTTTTTATTTTTTTAATTATTTTTTATTTTTAAATATAAAAAAGAACGGGTTGGCGGGTCAGAGCGGGCTGACCCGCCTTTGACCCGCTAGTTTGGCAGGCTAGGCGGGTCGGACCATAGCGGGTTGGCAAGTTAGAAATTCCAACCAATCCTGTCTTTTTTTTTAATGGTCTGGTGAGCTGGCGGGTCGAGCCAACGAGCCTAGCCCACTTTGACATGCTTAATTTTGACGATGTTGTTGGGTCATAAACAATGACAGATCTTAGTATTACTGGTCCATACCCCTTAAATTTTAAAAAAGATTTAAAATTATATGTAATATATATATATATATATATATATATATATATATATATTATGTTAATAGAAACTAAATTAGGTAAACTTTTATTTCTTTTATAAAGTATAATATTTAATATGATAAATAATAAAATATAAAATTAAATATAATAAAAATTAAATAAATTTATTGATATATTTTATTATTTTCTCTCTCGTTAATTTTTTTAATTTTTTACCAATTTTCACTCTCATACGTCTTCTGCTATGTATGAAGAAAAATAGGAAGTTGGACACACACTCATTATTTCTATTCTTATTTCTCATATATTCTATTCCATCATTATTGAAGATAAAATGAATAACCCTCTTTTGTCTTACTTGATAGTAAAATATTAATTTAATAAAAAATATTTTTCATCTCATGAGTTTTTTATATATCTATTATTTTATGAATATAAAAGGAAATCATATATTATATGTTTTTTCATAACCATTTTTTAATTGTGATTGAATTATCATAATTTTTTCTTTTAATATATACGTTTGTCAAATTTTTATTAGATTTTGATAATTTATTTTTATTCTGAAACTTTTTATTTCAAATAGGTATAAATAAAGAATAAAAGAATATATTATTTTTTTAAAATGATAAAAGTGAAGATATCCATCAAGATGAAAACAAATTCTATTTCTTCACATATTTTGAATTCTTCACATACTTGTAAGGATTCAAATGTTGAACTAAAGGGATTTTTGTTAAGATTCAAAGAATTAAGTGTGCGTATAAGTGAGAAGTTTCATATTAACTCTTTTAAACATATATAAAATTTGAATTTATTATTTTGACCCTTCAAAACTTATGGCTTATGGTCAAGATTCGCCACTGGTCATAAAGATGGGTCCTACTGATAAAAGATGTGAAATGACTCTCGTTTTCATCCTTCAAAACTTATGGTTGAGAATTGCCACTAGTCATAAAGATGGATCTTACTAATAAAAGAAGTGAAATGACTCTCGTTTTCACTGCCCAATTCTAAGCAATGTTATCCTTCTTTTCATCATTACCCAGAAGATTAAGTGAGATTACCAATTCTCTTTCATTGTTTAACCATTTTGACTAAAGATCAATACTCACAAATTGATCATAAATTCCCACACCAACAAAACCTACCAGATAACAAACTTCGAAACTCACCACCAGGCCCGGGTTAAGGGTAAAACAAGTAAAACACCCGTTTTAGGCTTCCAAAGAAAGAAGACATAAAAAAATTTGTTTACTGCTAATATTTTTCTATTAAATTAATTATAATATTACATTTAATAAAAATGCCTAATTTTTTTAGTACTAATATATCTATATTAAATTAATTATAAAATTATGTTTAAGAAAAAAAGCTTCAAAAAAGAATATTTTATTACTAACAAAGCAATATTAAATTAATTATAAGTTTATGTTTGAGAATAAAATTTAATTTAATTATTATTATTGTTTATTAATTTTTATTGGTATTAAAAATGAGTTTTAATGAGTTAAAACCTTTTTTAGTAAATTATAATTTTGTTTAGGAAAAAGAAAGTTATTAATTATCTTTATTCTCTTTTAATGAATCTTGATTCTATTTTATTCTTTTATTTTAGGATTTTGCATATTAGATTTCTGAATCTCATGTTGTCCGTGTGTACGAATCTTTTCATCCTCGTTTCAGGTTAGAATGTTTTTTCTTTCTATTTGTGTTGTTGTTTTGTTTTTTTTTTTTTTTTTTTTTTTTGGTTTTGTTTGTTGGATTTGTATTATCACTAGAAATGCATTTTTTCTGCCCACTTTTGTTTTTCAATACTTTTATATTTACGAGTTTTGAGATTTTTTTTTTCATATATCTTGACGAGAAATTGAAATTTTTCTACAAAAGTATTAATAAGATTTAAGGTTTAGTTGTTTTTAGGTGGATAATAGATTAATTGGAGTACAATTCAAAGTTGGGTTTTTTGTAGAAAGATAATTCAAGTTTATGGAAAAAAAAGTTACTACCGAGTTGAGAAGAACATTAATTTTTTAATTAATTTTAATAATGATTAATCTTAAAATAAACTCTGCAGGTTTGTGAAAAAGTTGAGACTTGAGAAGGAGAAAGAGACTTCAGACTTCAAGACACTACAAGTTTACTATCGAGTTTACTTTTTCGACAACCAAAACTAGGTTTTATTGTTTTAACTTGTTCATTTTATATTTTTATCTTTACTTGTATTTTATATATTGCAATTTTTTTATTTTACATAAATTATATAGATATGTCAACTAGAAAATTTGAATCAAACTATCCAAAAATCCAGAAGAAGAGATGGATATAAACTTTAATTGCATCAAGGAGTTATGAATAAATTTATAAAAACAGATAAGAAAAATGAATTGGAAAATATAGGTGGATGCTCTTTGAAGGAACAAAATAATAACAATATAAATATAGGTGACAACAACAATAGAGAAAGAGAAGTAGTTATTGACGATAATAATTCTAAGGGAGGTGAATTGGTTTTGTAAATCTTTTGCAATTCCTTACACTTTAAAACAAATTTTAAAGAGTCTTTAATCAATTGACATTGTGTGTGCAATAATGCATTGTTTTAAACCTTTATACAACAAAATGTGGAAAGATGATGAAAGAAGAGCACAAGATGCAACAAGATTTATACTGGTTCGATTCAATTGAATCTACATCTAGTCTTTAGCCATTCTAGCTAGAAATTCCACTAAAACATCAAAGGTTTAGAATTACAAGATCCTCTTATGTAACCCTTACACATAAGATATACAAAACCTTGAAAAAACCCTTCAAAAAACTTAACTAGGTAATGCTACACGCAATTACCAACTCATATCACTAACATAATGACAAAACAACACAAATTCAATGACAAAATTTAGAAATTCAATTGTAGAAAATCATGGAACAAGTACACCTGAGTTTATGCATAGGTTGCCATCACAAGCATCCAATCTTCTTGAAGTCTTAGTGAAAAATGGAGGAACACTAAAGAACTCATGTAGATTCTCTCCAAGAACTCTATTAGAATGCTTTCCCTAATCTTTGGAGTCTAAAAAATGTAAATGAAAGTTGATGCAAATATGATGTTAGAACAGACTATTTTCTGGTGTATTTAATTGATTATATTAGTATCCTAATCAATTACTATGCTTGCAGAGCTAGTGGTCACTTCACGTATTTAACCTAATTGATTAGATTAATAGCCTAATCAAATAATATGATAACATAACTAATTGTTGCTTTCCAAACTTAGTCTAATTGATTAGATTAACATCCTAATCAATTAGTATGACAACTTTAACACCTTTAGCTTGGTTAAACAACATGTCTAGGTACATATCTATATCCTGTTAAGATATACTTTACTCTAAGCAATTATTTTCATGTGGACATCATAAAAAATAACAGTTTAATTTCTTTTAAAAGTAACAATAATCTCCCCCTTTTTTTATGATGGCTAAAAAAACTTCAGCATAATATACTATTTCAGTGTTTGCTTTTGTAAACATCAACATATCAAATTAGTATACTCAACCATGCACTCAATATTATGCATACACACACAACACCAGTATTCTGCATACACATAGAGTACCATTATGCATTCACACACACACACACACACACACACACACTCTTTGCAGCAGTGCATACACAAAGAGTAACATTATGCAACAATGCATACACATACTTCCATTAACATTATGCAACATCACATAAACAAAGAGTAACATTATGCAACAATGCATACACATACTTCCATTCACACACATACTTCCATTCATACACATATTTCTTCCTCCTTTTGGGCATTATCAAAATAAGGATCGATTTGGCAATTATAAGTTCACATATGATTTTTCAAGAAAAAGAAAGTATGCAAAACAAGTATGCAAACCAGAAAGCATATGTAAGACTAAATTAGAGTAGAGATGTTCAGAATAAAACCACATAAGGCCAAAATGGGCATCAACCAACAACAAAAGCAGAGAAATAGTGGAACCACATTCAATCAAACATTTCATCTTGTGTGGAATCTTCATCATCATTTGTGGCAGTTGTAGTAGTGTCAATATCATCAGCCTCTTCATCAGGTGTGTCGTCTTTGTTGGTTGCCTCATCTTGATCAATATCAACATGGTCAGTGTCATTGGTGACATTATCTGGATCAACTTCAGCATCCTCATCATCAATGTTGTGATATGTGAGCAACTTAGTGACCTTTACATCCAACTACTTGACAGAGCGTGAGAGAACAACCATATACTTCATAACACCACACTCAAAAGGGGTTTTCAGTTTGACACCAAACATTGGTTGTCATGTTGATGTATCAGTGGAGATTGGTGGTGGAATATATTCCTCAACCTTAGGGGGTTCATCTTTGAAAGCCCACCCATTGTCAAACTGAAATATACTCATATAGTGGAGAGCGTTGACTTCAATTAACTTGTTGTGGTTTAGGACAATGGAGTTTTCTTCTACAAAGTCCAATTTGTAGTATTCAAATACTTTGGACAAGAACAGCCCATATGGCAGTGGGTACATGGGTAATCTGGTGGCCTTTAGAATAGTATCATGGACAAGTTCTGCCCAATTGGTCTGTATCATGGACAAAAATTAGAAAGATATCCTTAGTAGTTAGTTGAGCATGATTTCTTGTCTTTAGAGATAAGATCCATCCTATTATGAATGCCATCACACGATCATCATGTTTTATATCACCAACTTTGTAGGTTGTAAGCTTGTTTACATTTTGAGGTCCAAAATAGGATTTGCTCCCCTTAGCTTGAATCCTACGACAGATATCCAAACTGAATTGTTTAGAGCAATATTTATCCCTTTCACTCATAACATAATGCTTTCATTTTCCAACTGTGCATTTGTAATAAAACCCTTGACTAAATCAGGATAATAGGTACCTCTCATTTGCACGAATTGCTTCAGACCTTAATAGAGAATTGTTCTTGGAAGAGAAACCCACCCATTTTCATGGAAGAAGGGGATATCTATATACTTGGGATTGGCGAGGTTGTGAACTCTCCAATTCTTAAGAAAGTTTGCTTGCTGATAAACGTTTGACAAGTGAACCAATCATTAATGTAGTAATAAAATATCTTCCTTTGGAATTGACTCATTGAATACTAGACTCTTAATTTACGTAATTTTGAGCAAATGAGATTTAATAGATTTGCAAGCATAAAATTATAACAAAAACTTCAATTAATATAAGAACTATCAGAGGATTGATTTCGTACCATTTCCTATAGAATTCTACTCCTTTTCAATTGATGCAAGCGATGTAACCATCCACTTGAGTTTACTCAAAGTTGTTTTACCCCTAATCCCTTAGTAGGTAAAATCTATTCATTGAACTCAAACCCCCAATTCCTTAGGTCAGTTTACAAAAATTCAATAGAATCATGAAAAATAAATAATCATCTCTATTGCAAACTAATTAGATATGTCCAATTTCCCAATTATGACATAACCTAACCTGTCTTATTTATAATCGTAAATAATCTCCAATTTCCCAATTGTGAAATTGCTCATAGAATAAACTATAAAACCATAAACAGAACACTGGGATAAATAACATTAACAAAACATCAATTGTAAAGAGTAGAAACTAAAATCTAGAGTCTTACATCAATCCTCCAACAAAAATAAAATTAGTTCTGCATAATGAAAAAAAAACTAAAACTAATGGAAGAAGAGAATGACGAAGATGAAGAAGAAACTTTTTGTGAATGATCCTCCCCTCTTATATCTTTTCCACATTCTCTCCCTTTGTTGAGGTGGATTTCTCTCTCCTCTAAATGTTTCCCCCTCTTTCTCTTTCTCTTTCTTTTATTTTCTTTTTCCTTTAAATCCTTGTCATTCCATGTCATATTTAGATTTCTCGCCACTTGTTTACACAAACAATGCACAAACCAAAATTATGATCCAAAACAAGATAATGCATGATGAAATTAGTCGAATAATGAACAAATGAATAAAAATGGCCTAAACTAATGCATGAATACACATATATTTTATCAGCTCATCACTTGCATTTCTTCATCGTTAATCTATCAATCAATGTTCGTAGAACGGAACGTTGGGTTGGTGGCTGTGCGCTTCATCCGCAATTTAGGTCGAGAGAAAGATGACGCCATTGATGAAGTGCAAAATGAGAGGGTATGATACGATCCTATCCAGGAAAGAGTATGATCATTTCTGAATTTGAATCCTCAATAGGCACGACACGAATAAATCAGAGAAGAACGCGGAATAAGACAGAGATGGAGGACGCCACAATCTAGCAGATTGATCAGTCAAATGAAGATTCGCCACAAAGATGTTAATCTTTGATAAGAACCAGAGGCCTAAGCCAAGAGCAAAGAGAACCCTCTCTTTAATGAAATCAAATTCAATATATGACTCAAAGTGTGTACATCAATTTTTAGTACCTTTATTTATAGGCACATAAGTTTAAGCAAACCTGCAAAACCTACAAGAAGGCCCAAGCCCAAAACATAAAAGTATAAACTAATTATAAAAGAAAGCTCAAAACCCAAAAACATAAAACATAACTAATTTCAAAAAGAAAACCCAAAAGTTCATCTTCAAGTTCTTCTTGTATGGAATCTTGGGATAGTCCTCTATCATTCCCTCCTTCTTGAAGAGAATTTGTCCTCAAATTCGTACCACTTGAAGTTTAGGAAATAGACTTCTATCGTACCCTCATTCTTAAAGAGAATTTGTCCTCAAATTCGTCTCACTTGAAGATTCTTTATCATTCTCCCCTGTTTGGAGAGAATTCGACCCGAATTCTGAAAGGTCCTCTCGGGTCAAATACGCAACTTATAATGATATCTTTGATGGCCCTACAGTTATTGCACATCGACCCCAATCTATCTTTCATAGGTACCGGAATGACTAGAATAGCACAGGGACACAAACTTTCCTGAACCGATCCTTTGTCCATAAGTTGCGCCTCATGCTTCTGTATCTCTTTAGTTTCTTCTGTGTTACTCCTATAGGTTAGCCTATTAGGAAGGGATGCACCCTGAATGAGATCCATATTATACTCAATACCCCTTTTAGGAGGTAAACCATGAGGGATGTCTTTAGGAAAGACATCATCATACTTTTTAAGAAGTTGCTTTATACCTAAAGAGAAATAAGCTTGCACAGAAGAGAGACAAATATTGTTAGGCATAAGCAAATATAAGGGTTGTTTCTTAATCAACACTCTGTTTATTTCTTTTTCTCTCAATAAAAGGCTTTTATCACTCCTTATTTTTTTACCTTCCTTTTGCTTTCCTTTTTCTGGAATTTTCTCTCTTCCTTCTTTTCTCTCTTGCTCTCTTCTCACTCTCATCTTAATTTAATCCTCACAAACTTCTCTAGGAGATAAAAGTGTTAGGGACACCTTTTGCCCCTTAAACAGGAAAGAATACTTATTGGTTAGACCATCATGGGTTACCTTTCTATCATATTGCCAAGGCCTCCCTAACAACAAGTGACTCGCCTCCATAGGTACCACATCACATACTACCTCATCGACATATTTACCGATAGAGAAAGCAATGTTCACCTGCTTATCTACCACCAATTCTCCATCCTCACTCAACCATTGCAAAGTATAAGGACTAGGGTGCATAGATGTCACAAAACCAAGTTTTTCCACTAGCCGTTTACTAGCTACATTTGTACAACTTCCTCCATCAATGATGAGTGAACACACCTTTCCTTTAACCATACATCTAGAATGAAAAATATTTCTTCTTTGGGTCTCATCTTCCTCCTTATTCATACTACCCAACAACCGCCTAACAATCAAGAGATCTCCCTCCACAGGGGGGACTTCACACTCCTTTTCCTCCTCATCACTACTAGATGATTCAAATGATTCACCCACGGAATGCTCACTAATGTACTCACCATTCGCCAACAACATCATAGTTCTTCTGTTAGGACATTCGGCTGTGATATGTCCTCTACCCAAACATTTAAAACATTTAATTGCACTAGAATGTGAAGAATCATTATTACTAGCTTGAGAAGTTACTTTACCATGTGAGGACTCCTTCTCCTTAGATTTAGGAATGGTAGAAGTAGCTTCCTCCTTCTTATATTTCTCCGCATCTCTACATGAGGTGGATGACTTCCTATAGGTGCTTTGTCTCTTGAGCTGTTGTTCCACTCTGGTGGCTTGGTGAATAAGATCCTCCAAGGTCTCATAATGGTGCATTTCCACCACATCTTGAATCTCCCTATTTAATCCATTCAAGAATCTAGCCATTGTAGCCATATGTGTTTCTTCCACTTCAGCTTTCATCAAGGTGACCTCCATCTCTTGAACATACTCTTCAACACTCTTATTTCCCTGTGTAAGTCGTTGTAATTTGTTGAAGATCTGTTTTTTATAATAAGGAGGCACAAATCTTTCCTTCATAGCTACCTTTAATTGCTCCCATGTAGAAATTGGCAACCACCTTCTTCTAGCTATGTCCACGGTGATTTGATTCCACCAATTCATAGCATAGCCTTCAAACTCCAAGGAAGCCATAAGCACCTTATCATCATCCTCATAATCGTAAGAGTTGAAGATTTGGTCAAGCTTCATTTCCCATGCCAGGTAAGCTTCCGGGTCATTAGCTCCATTAAATTTAGGAATTATAATCTTCTTCCACATCTTATCTCATCGAGGTGTGTGGTTCCCGAACTTCTCTCATCTTTGGCCTTGTCTTGGCCTAAAATCATGCTCCTCATCATCATTATCCCTCCTAAGCATGTGGTCCCCAAATGCCTCACGTCTTTGGCCTCGTCGTGGCATAAAAACATGTGTCGCTTCATCATTATGAGAAGAATGGTCTGAATAATCATGTCTCCTTCTTCTCTCCACTCCCTCTAATCTCACGCTCACATCTTCATTAAACTTTTGGAGCCTTTCAAACTGTTGTTGATTGTGTTGTTGCATTTGATTCATTTGTAATGTGAGCTTATCAAGTGCAACCATAAGTGTCGCAGTCTTAGGTGATAAAGGCTCACTATTCTGGGAAGAAGTCATGCCCTACAAGCAAATGTTAGCAACAATTTTTTTTTTGGACCTCACCACTCTGCTAAGTGTTTCACTCAATTTCTCACTCGTGTATCACACTTATAGGCTTTTCTGGAATGTACTCTCTTGCCTTTTACCACTCAAATTCCCTTTAGGGCTTGACAAAGAACTCCAGTAACTTAAGCAAAGAGTGAACAAACAATGTTAAAAATGTTGTGAGATATAAATCTTGACTTGAGAGGACAAAGAAAATTCAAAACTCTAGACAAAACTTCAAGGAATTTTAAAGACACAAAATAAGAAAATTAAAATTAGAAAATAATAGGACTACCAAAGAGATTTAAATGAGACAACACAGAGACTCTAAAAGAAAGACCAAAACAAGAAAATTAAAATTAGAAAGTTAGAAAATAATAGGACTACCAAAGAGATTTAAATGAGACAACACGGAGACTCTAAGAGAAAGACTGATTGGAAGTAGATATTAATAAATCACAAATAAATTGCAATAAAAATTGTGTTGAACTCCTTTTTTTTTTGGATCCTTCTTTTTCTACTTTTTTTTCAATATATATTTGTTTCCTTTGGACTTGATCCACAATATTTTTTTTTTATTTTTTTTTG
>Ga0214544_1006208_pt1 | contig 22294 bp, 17 predicted proteins | sample CNSS3metaG_FD_160074 | JGI IMG/M metagenome (GOLD analysis project Ga0214544, IMG submission 160074) | Root nodule microbial communities from cowpea collected in UCLA plant growth center, Los Angeles, California, USA - CNSS3 | ecosystem: Host-associated > Plants > Roots > Nodule | place: USA...
TTCCTGTTGCATCTTTGCTTGGCCGTCTAGGATGGCGGCCAAATCAGGGGTGATGCCAGGAGGTCCAGAGGGACCAGCATCCGCTTGCTTGTTCGCTCCAGCTTTGCTGCGGGTGGAAACCATCTTCGGAGAAAAGCGAGTACTAAAGGTGTTCGTCTCGTGAAATAAGATAAGTTAGGCACAAGCGTCACCTTACCATGTAGTCCGCTATCTCTTCGGTTGGCCTCTTCCTGATCGATACATGTCAGCTTGAACCCAGGAGGGGTTACCTGCAGAAGAGTCTCTGAAGCTCAAGTAAGTCAAAGCTCTCAGAGAGTCAAATCAGTGATTAATGAATGCGTACCTTTAATTAATGGGGTCCACGCGTTTTTATAGAGCATTAATGATGTCTGACCACCTCATGGGCCGGGCCTTGATTTGGGCTGTAGCTTGGGCTATGAGTGGGCCTGGGCCCTAACCTAGGCCCTCAAGACTTATTGGACGCGGGAGCTTCTATTTCGCTAAGTTTATTGGAGTAGTCGGCCTGGGTCGGGCTTTAATCTTACCGGGTTTGCTGGAGTAGCCGGCCTAGACCGGCTACCTTCTTTGACGATATGTAGGTTAGAACCGATACAAGTTAGGCTGACTTGGCTTAGGTTGAATGCTTGGCGGCCTTGGTGCATGCATTGTTTACTTATTTGGTTGAGTCAGGCTAGGTGTGATACAGAAACTATTGAAAGAAATCCCACAAAGAAAAACAAATGTATAATCAATGGTATGATAAGATGAAAAATACCTTAGACATCTAAGAACACTTTTGAAATATCAACATATATATTCAATGGCTGAGAAATAATTGTTTTAGCAAAACAAAAGAGTTATTCAAATGAAACAAAAATTAATAAAAATAAGTAATTTTTTTATCTTACCTAGTAAATGAAAGGTTTATGTTATTAAACACTTAAATTGAGAGTATTAAACATACTCATGTGAAAGGAAAATATATAATAAATAGAAATATTAAAAAAAATAGAAATATTCAAATATGAGACATAAAATTTTAATTGACATACATAATTTTAACATAATTACATAAATGTTATGATAAGATGAAAAATATATTGGAGATGTGAATTAGTTTCATAACTTAATTAATTGTGAATATTTTAATAATTTAAACGATGACGGAGATATGGCGGGGACGGGTATTATGGCAGGGATATGTACATCCCCATAACCATCCCCATACCTAATTGAAAAAGTCGGGGATTCCCCATACCCATACACATACTCAGTCAATACGGGGATTCCCCATCAAAACGGGGACGAGTTCGGACAATACCCACGGGGATGGGTTTATTTGCCATCTTTACTGCCAATTGTGTGTTGTTTTAATTGTGCATTATTTTAATAATATAATTGAGCGTGGTGAGTGATAATATAATCCTATATTTATAGAAATTATCACAAAACATGAATTGGTTGAATGGTTGTGCATTGAGTTGATATTTGTATGGTTGTGTGTTCGAACCTTAGCCTAAGCAAAATAACTTTCTTTTTGCCAAAAATTTCTTTTGGGTTTAGTGTCTCTCCTTGTTGAGCATTGTGAGGGGTGAAAATTCAGAGGTAATCTAATAGGAGCTCTATATTCATCAAGTTTTAATCCAAGTTAGGGCAGTTGGAACTTGTAATCTTAAAATTTGAATTTAATTGCATTATGTATAGCCTGTTTGGGCTAAAATTCTTTGGCTGGTCGTGCTTAAATTTCTGGGTTTCTGGAAAAAATTCCAGAACCGCCTGGCAAGCCTTCAAAGCAACCAGGCGATGCATGTGTTTCTATGTGTTTTCTAGGTTCTTATGAGGAACCGCCAAGGGTGAGCGTTGTGCCACCTGGCGACGTAAGTTGATCAACCAAGTTTTCTGAGTTTTGATGAATGGCTTGGCGGTGATGAACACCCGTCAGGCGACGCAAGCCAATTTATGCTCAATCTTGATGTTTTTGGGTGTGCTGGGTAATTTTGACTGGGAAGATAGGGATTAATAATTGAGAATCAAATGATGGACGCTAAGGTGGGGCAAATTAACAAATAATCAAAATTAAAAGGATTAAATTGATATATGGGCGTGTTAGGGTTTGAATAATTGGAAATTTTAGGTTAAGGAACAATTCAAGTATGAATTACGATGTGAACTTAATTAAGGTGTGCTAAACTAGTTATGTGTGAAATGGGGTGATGTAATTAAGTGTGGAAAATAATACACAAGTAGGGAAATTGGAGAATTGGAAATTTGGATTCTCGTAGGTGTGGGGAGAAGTTCTAGAATTTCCAGAATTTGATGCATCGCCTGGCGGCATGCTATGTGCCACCAAGCGCCATTACAGGAAAAGTTGATATTTTGGTGCTATGAGGTGCAGTTGTAGGGCTGGGGTTCTGTTGGACCCAATTTCCTTATTTAGTTGGAATTGTTGATTATTGGATGAGGGATTAGGGTGACGAAACAGACAAGATTTTAGAGTAGGAAATAACTCTAATGTGATCTTGTACATGTAAGGATAATGGACTGAAAATAGTGCAAACTTGGGCTAGCTAAACCAGTACCAGGCATGATATTGGCTGCACGATGAAACTTAGGACTTGGAGATTCTTGTGAGTTGTATAAATTACTATATGGTATATGTAAATGTTAAGGTATGGTGATTAGGTGGTATTTGATTAAAGGGGAAATTATGAGGTGAGAGGAAGGCGATACTGATGTACTTAATGAGGGCATGTATTATGTATCAGTTAAAGAAGGAATGGTAACTAGGATTGACTTATTGAGAATGTGTGAATAATTGTAGAAAGATATGTGTATACCAATGGGTACCTTACGGAGACCATGGAGTGCTAAATAGTGGAGAAATCTAATACTCTATATGTATGCAATTGCGTGATTGAGGATTAAAAATGGGATGAAGTGCCACAAAACAAGTACAGGTTCGTTGTACTGGTGTAGCGTCTGGCGATGAGCTTGGAATCGCTAGTCGAAAGCTAAGAAAACAAAAGAGTCTTGTTACATGTGGTGCCTGGCGGTGAAGGTGGTCTCGCCATGCGAAGTCTGCAACGTTAGTGGGCTTCAAGGCGTGTGGCGCTTGGCGAGACGTGTCCCCCGCCAGGCGGTCTGGAAGCATGTTTTGCCTAGTGGCTCAGAAGCAGCCCCAGGCGATATTGCTAAGGCAGAATTTGTGCTTGCTTGCTTTGGATGTGTGTGGTCTACAAGGCTTTGGTGATATCTCGAAGGTCGGCTTGATGGTGTTCCTTTAGTTGTGGCTCAGGATAGGGGTTAAGCACGTGACATTCCTTGAGTTGTGGCTCAGAATGGCTTCTTTTGAGTTGTGGCTCGGGATGGCGGATGAACACGAGGAACTCTTGAATTGTGGCTTGGGTTGGCGAGTGTTGCCGGTGTGAGTGTGTGAGCTATGGCTCTTACGAATGGGTCCAGATAGGTTGCCCTCATTAGTAACTAGCTGACTAGTTTGGTAGTCTTGGGACGTTACGAACTATGTTTGTATTGGGAACTCCACCTAGCGTTACGGAGTATGGTCCGTAGCAAGTTTCCCACACGTGCTCTACAAGTTGTGGCTTGAACGTATGGCAGCAAGACATCTTGAGATAGTGTTCCTTTGATATAAATATGCTTAATATATATGATTGTATATGTTTATATATTGTTAGCTCACCTTATCTGCTTGTGTTTGGTGATGATCGTGTACCCGGTATACGGGAATAGATGATGTTGTAGGTGGATCTGGTGAGGGATAGAGCCAGAGTATGGGCTAGTCTAGGAGAAGATTTTTATCTGAGTTTATTATGTTTTTGAATAAATTGTAAACTTTTATATTATCAGACCTTGATATTTTATATGAATTTTTATAAGCATGGACTTACGATTATTTATAGTGAAATAAAGTTTTAAATTTCATGTATTTTTGGGAAATGAATTATAATAAATGATGATTTATTGTTACTTCTTTATTTTATTATTTAAATTCGTAAATGTTACAAACTTGGATGCTGATGAGATGTACAAGAGCAATGGCTAGGAGAATACAAGAGGAATGGGCCTCAAATGTACATGTAAGGCCCAAGATGAACTTTACACGGGTCAAGGAAGATGTGAAGACCTAGTCTATGACTCTTTGTTTGTAAATATTAGAATAGGGTTTAATTTTGGGCCTTGTATTTTAGGTATTGTAGAATAGGCTTTTCTTTGGGCCATGTATTGGGCTTTAAAGGTGAATTCGACCAAAGGAGAGTTGGGCCACCAAAAAGGAGAGTGCATTTCTCAAGGTTCTAGATCCTTCTCGCGCAAAGCTTGGTCACCAAGCTTCTCTTAGGTGCCTTCATGCATGCTCCATGTGATTTGCTTGGATGGCAAGTCACACTTCCCTCATGCTCTCTTTTTAGATCGAAATACCACATTCTAGATCCTTTTTCCCACCATTTTTCTAGACCACTTAGCTCTCATTTTCTCCTATAAATAGAGAGTTTAGGACCCTTGCAAATTCATTCATGAATATAGTAGAGAAACTCTATTGAGATAACTCCAGAATCCTTTCTTTTTGTGAATCAACTTAGGCTAGAGTTCTCCTTAGTGGCTTCCTCTAGCCTCCTTCCTTGAGTGTTGTCCTAAACTCACTTGAGAGCTTCTCCAAACACCATTTCCACACCACTTTTTTACTCATCTTCTAGCTTTTGCGCCTTTATCCTTCTCCACGTAAGTCTCATGAATGCCGCATGGTTTCCTCTTGGCTTCCTTTCTCTTGAAGATGGACTCGTTATATTCTCACTAATGAGGCAACCCTAGGTTGAACTCTTGGTGAAGAAGGTGAACTTTGAAAGGAAATAATGCAGAAACACGAATCACTCATATCATCAAAGTTAACTCTTACAATCAGTGGCCTACCTTTTATAAGAAGAAGAAAGGTAGTCATGTACCTAGAAGAAGGAAAACATGCCACTAACAAAACCCTATCGGCTAAAAATGGAGGGCAACCCTCTCGTGGGGAAGGAACCCTAGCGGCTAAGAGGTTGAATGCCTAAGGGATGAAGAAGGAACCTTAGCTAGCAAAATGTGAATCCTGATGAGAAAAGAAAAGGCTTTGACGCTTTGAAATCGTTGGGTTGTTGGTCGCGTACATGACACTAGCACTGTTTGAATTAGGCCAACATAGAAGATGCATGCTTGTTGCTCCAAACCAATTGGGTTGCTAGAAGAAACATTATGCAGGCCCAAGAAAATGGTTGGCTGCTAAAATGATGCTAAAGGGTCTTCGAAGAATGTTGTTGACGTTGGATTTGGCCTTAGTCTGTGCAACCACAATCAAGCTCAATAAGGAAGCATGTGTTGCCATCATGTTGGCCTATGATATTGGGCTTCATCATGCTTCCTTGGATTCTTGACCCAAAAATATTACAAGGAAAAATTGAAAACTACAATAAAAACTTTGGCCTAAAATACAACTCCAAAGACTTATTAATTATACTTGTGTTGTACACAAGCAGGATACCCACTAAGGTACATGACCTGGGGGCTAATGTGTTATACACGACCAAGGTACCCTACAAGGTACACGACCCAACGAAGTACATGTTGGCCCTCTAGAACGACATGTACTCGAACTATGCCAACAAATCAAGCCAACATAAACATCAAAGCAGGTAAATCCAAGGTTAGTTATCTCAATAGGATTATCAGGTAATTAGGTCAACTAAACTAAAGCCAAACTAAGTAAGGATCATGAACCCTAATATACAAGCACATTTTACGAAGTACATGACTACATATTCTTTAACATTTATTCTTTAACATTCCAGAATTACTTTGGCATTAAAGTGTCTTTTGTAGGCACCTCCCCCTATGTCCGTGACTTTGGAGGATGAATACCCCTTGAGACCAAGTTTGTGAACCCTTTAGAGCATTTTAGGAGACTTTGCAGAGTATACATTGACCTCGTAAGAACAATTGGAGCCCATTGTGGGGTCAAATTATATTCTATGAAGAAGAAGCCGTGAAGACATGAAAATGTGAAAACTTGAAAAATGTTGTCTACCAAAAGCAAGACAGTAAAAGCAAAAGGAGTTGGACCCTCTACTAATCTAGTTGTTATCCTATAAGTGTAAGCAAAAATGCAACAAGATTTCGCTGACTATAGCAAGCGAAATGCTAAGGAAATGGATGCCTTGGAAGAAGAAAACACGAGGTTGAAAAGGAGGATTGAGACGAAAAACAGGTCAATGGAAAAGGAGTTGACGATACTGTGTATGCAGGGCCGAAAACCCTATCTAGAGGAATGGCTGCTCATGAAATAGAAAAAGAGAGAGAGTACAACCCAACCTCCAATACTAAAGGTGTGACCAATAATTCCTTAACATCAAGGAGTAGTCACACAAATCCCATCATTGATTGCATCACTAAAACCCCCTCCCTAAGCAATGGAAGGTTCCCACAGTCTATTATGATGGCACTATTGATCCCCATTGAATATGTGGTCATGTACACCAACCAAACCAGCCTTTACTCAACTCTTAATGACGTTCTGTGCAAGGCATGTTCCTCCACTCTGCAAGGACCAACCCTAGATTGGTTCACCAATCTGGCACTATTTTCCATCAGTTTCTTCGACACGCTAACCTTATCATTCACAACCCACTCGAGAAAAGTCGTTGGCATGATGTTACCTCCCTCTCTAATGGCATACCCTCGAGCAACGACCAAACACACTCAAGAAGAGTTAGAGTCATCTATGAAAGGTAAGCCCAAGCTATTATCATTATGGGCCATTAGTGAGTTCTTAAAAGATTAGGTTTATTTTGGGCCTTATATTATAGGCTTAGTAGTATAGGGTTTTCTTTTGGGCCTTGTATAATGGACCAAGTAGTTTAGGGTTTCTTTTGGGCCTTGTATTGGGCATAAGGTTGTAGTGTAGCGTTTTGGGCCTAAAGGAGATGGACCCTAAGGAAACACATGGGTCTAAGGTAAAAACCCTATGGAGCACAAACCTTCTAAAAGGTTGTGGGCCTTTAGCTAGAGTGCTCTCCAAGTTGCTATCTTTTGTGAGACACGTGTTCTTGCCATGTGGCATGCTCCTAATGTAGTTGACTAACTCTTTTGTATAGTTTATATAAGAACTAATTTGTTAGAAAGCAATTATGTGTTCTTTGGGAAACGACTTTGGGTTACTTTACCCTTTCTATTTTGTTGACTATTTTCTTAACAATACTGAAGTTGTTATAGATAAGTAGTATTGATTTGATCATGTCAATGACAACGTTATCAAAAGCAAACTAAGGACAATAAGAATTTAGGAATTTTTATTTTTTCTTTTTTCTTTTTTCTTTTTTCTTTTCAAAAAACAAATTTGAGGACACAAAAAGATAGAATAAACTACGAACCATGGACTTCTCTACCTTACACAAACCTTAGACGGCCAGCATAACCCATCAAAAGGCTTGTTAGAACTCCTCGAAGCTTTGGCAAATGAAATTGGCAAAAGGTTGGAGGGTTGATGTATCATATAGGACTGACCAGTTCCTAGTCAATGGTTAGGCCTTAGGAAGGGAATTGGCCCATCCCTAAAGGAAGATCGACTCTAAGCCTTTAAGAAGGACAACCCCTTAAGAAGATTAGAAAACCTGATGCATAGAGAATCAGCTAGTTATCAGTTGAGTCCAAGAAGTCCGAACCAAATACTTAATAGCCTTGATAAGATAAACACTAAAAGTAAGTGACCAAATAGCAAGGCACTCAACCAAAAGCAGAGTATTTATCAACAAACCAGTAAGTATGAAGCGTTTTTGTAACTAAGAAGAATTTGCTAATCGAGTAGACCTTCTAGCAAGTTGGGCCTCCAACATTAGGCCCACAAAGTCCATAGCTAGGTCCAAGCCCATAATGAAGTCAGGATCCACATATGACTGTAAAAGGCCAAGTAATGATCCTTAGAAATTTAGTATAAATACACGTGGACCCAAATAATTAAGATCAATTTCATCATTAATTGCTAATTTGAGAGATTTGACTATCCAAGAAAAGTTCTTTGTTGACTTGAGTGTTTGAGTCTCTTTTATAGGTATCGTTCACTTTGACATAAGAACAACAACTTGGCGAACGACTACTATCTTTAAGAGTAGAACCCATTTAGAAATCTTTTGACGAGGTATTGCTTTAATCTATAAAAAAATAACTTTGATTTGATTGAAATAAGATATAATTATTCGATTTGAAATTTACATTCTATTGAAAAGTATGAACTTCCAAATAGTCTTTTGCATTCTAATAATTTTAATTATACAATAATTTAAGTAAAATATAGATATTTGATTATTAAAATTTGGTACGAAATATTAAAGTTCCAATATAAGTAACAATAATATAAAACAAGCCATTTTACAATATTATTAAAAAGAAAATCAGTAAAATTAGGATATTAAACATAATTAAATGATTGGAAAAAAATATAGTGATTTGTTCGGGACAAATTCAGTATTGAGAATTCGAAACTTGTTTTAATGCTCGTATTAGAAGTTACCAATTTTAAATTATTTATAATAAATAATATATTATAATAACATATAAAATTTAAATGGGTATAAATGTTGATTAATACATTAAACATTCTATATTATTCATCTATATATTTTATTTGTATACAATTTTATTAAAAGTAATAGTTTTAATAATATAATAAATATATATTATTTATCTATATATTTTATTTATATAGAATTATATTAAAAAGTAATAATTATAATTATACAATAAATATTAATAAAAAATATCATATTTATGAATTTCATTAAATGTATTTTTAATTTTATATATATATATATATATATATATATATATATATATAAAAAAAATATAAATAAATAATATAAAATTATTATAAGATAATATTTTAAATACATAAACTTAAGTCAAAGATAAATCTTTAAACAATGTTATACATCAATAGACATGTTAGTATCTATAACAATATATAAAGTGAATTCTCTCTTTTGTGTCCACATTTCAAAATTTCAATTTTACCCTTTAAAATATAATTATTTATTAAATTTTTAAAAATTGACTGTTATTTTTACAAGTTTTTAATAAAATCGTTTATCTCTATTTTTTTTTTCTATTTATCAATCATTATTCTTTTATCTTTCCTGATATATTTCACTTTATTTTTAATAAATATAATTTTATTTTATATATTAACTTAATAACATTACAATATCATTATCTGCTAATATAATATCACGTATATTTAAAAAATCATATGCACAACATGTGTTTACACAAATTATTATATTAAAATAATAAATTGCTAGTAATGATAAGTTATTGTTCTTACCTATTATAAAATATGATTATTCTCTCACATACATTTCTTACTAATTTTTCAATTTTATTACAATAATAGTCACAAAATGTCACTTCCTGTATATTTTATAACTATCTATCATTACATGATGTCTTCTTTCAATAAATAAGAAAATAAAATAAAATAAAATAATAATGAAATGCAGTAAAGTAAAAAAAGGCAAATCTAAACTGTAAAAATAAAATAAATAAATAAATCAAATTAATAAAAATGAAATGACAAAAATATGATTCCTCAATACTACCAACTAATCTTATATCCATCCAACTTATTGAAAGCAGAGAGCCTCAAAACCATGCTAACAGGGAAGAGAAGTTCCTCTAGCATCAATATTAAGTGAATGAGTTTTCATAATTATTAAAGTATTAAAACAACTACAATTGAAAAAATAATCTACATAACTAAATAAAAATTCTTGTGATAGAAATAAGCTAAGTAATCCACTCTGCCTTCTAAATATAAAAAATACTACATTTCCATTTCCATATGATACAATCCCCTAACTTCAGTGTAAAAATTCAAGTTGACTCAAATATGATAAGGGAAAAAGTGACACCCATGCTGCTTGCGGTGAAAACAGTATATTGATTAACCTAATTTTCTTTTCATGTTCTTTGATCACATGATTTGGAACTTTCGCTTAGCAAGCTTAGCATTCCAGGGGCATATATTGTGCCATGATTGCTCTAATTTTAAAATCCATATTAAGTTTTCAATTGATTGACGTCAAGACAAAAGGTGAAACTAAAATCTTTGATGTTAATGTGTTTTCAAAATTAACAGAATAAAAAGTTATGAAAAGTAAATTATGGGATCAATGTTATTAAAACTTGTTGAATCATCATGTTGAAATTGTCCAATCCAATTGGGTATAGCAAGTCCAAATCATTTGTTAGGTCAGAAATGTTCAGAAACAATTATGATATGACTATGCTGAATTTTTGCTTGGGCCAACTACTCGATAGATTTTTAAAGCTAACCAACATGGTGTGAATTATTGGGACTTTTCAAGTTATACAGTGAATATTTTTTAGAAAACTTAATATTGGTTCATACGAATAATTATATTTGTAACATGTTCTATATTTGACAAACATATGCTTATGCTATCCGTTTTGACAATACATGATCATCAGAAACATACATCCCTTGATAAAGTCAAAAGACAAAAATATCCTGGAATTATAATTTTACGCTAACTCCTTCTTGTAGGTTTGCAAGACGCTGTCCACTGTGCACCACGCCGCTGCCGCTGCTTCTGCTTTGTCACCACTGGTCTGCAAAGCACAACCGCCATCGTTCACCACTGAGTCGACACCGCTGCATTGTTCTTGCCAAAAAATAGGTGATGAAGGATTGACCCCAACCAAGAATGGAGGCACATGTTTAAGAAGACTAAGCATGTTTAGAAAGGAAGTTCACTAATCCTTCATACTTTTTATTTGTATTTGTTATTTTTGATTTCCAAAGTTGACTTAGTTGAATCAACTTTAGTTGACTTATTGTATTGACCTTTGACTAGGTTTGACTTTGTTGACTATAGTTGACTTGACTTAAGCCAACATGCTAATCTATGTTTATTTACTTTGTAAGTTAATTAGGAGTAAGAAAACAATGCTAGGTGGTGCATGGTGATTGGGGAGCATAAATGATGTGGAGGAGAGAGTAAAGCAAAAGCATAAAACATAAAGTAAAAGCCATGAAGCAAGTGTACCTATGTACCTTTGGTCTCCTTTGTTTTTAGCATACTTTGGCCACTTTTTGGAGACATTGAGACACATTCTTTGTCTCCTTTTGTGCTAGAACGAAATTAGCCTGGTACACACCATAATTAGGTCTTTTGTCTCTAATTTTTGTAACCTTATTTGACCTAGTTTCTAGAAGCTAGGGTTAGGTTTTTGTACAGATATCCTTAGGTATCTTTGATTTGCTTAGAGGCCCCTAAACTCTTCTATATAAGGGGTGCTCATAGACATGTAAAAGAGTTGAACATTTTGAAGTAAAAACACTCTTGTGTCTCAACCATTTGTGAGAGTTTCCTCCCTTGGGAGTGAAACTTTTAAGCCTTATCTTGCATAGCAAGTGGCGACACACATCCAATCATATTCAAGGTTGCCATGACTTCTAGCTTAACTTTGTAGTGGCGTGCTTCTCACATTTTTACCATTTTTTTCCTTTTCATTTTATGTTTTCTTCTTCCTTTAATTGTTCTTGGTTTTCTATGGTTTATGTGCTTTCCATTTCTTTTTTGTTTTGAATCAATCCATCATCTTCTTCTCTTGAGCTTTGCGAAAGGAACCTTCACATCTAGATAGCTTGATATCTTAATGTCCAGTGGAGATTTCACTTAGCTTTCTTAATCAACTTACACCATATTCAATAATTTTAAAAGAAAACAACATAATCCTTCGTCAACAGGTGAGTTAGTATTTTTCTTTTTACCATAATGTATTTTTCAAGAACTTTTTGGTTTGATTATTTCGGAAGATCATCGGACTTTGAATTCTGAATTAGGGATTCATGATTAGTGTTCCGTAATAAACACTTTTCCGGAATCCAGAAGGACCATTTTCTGGAAAGTGGCGTGTTCACCTCAATATTAAAATTATGTGAGGAATGATAATGAATTGGAAAAACTTCAAAATGTGACGATTGCGGCGAAATTTTAGACCTCGATAGTGAAAATTATAGGTAACTGTGAACAAGGAGCAGCAGCTTTCAAATAAAATGCGAAGAACCAGACACTTTAGAAGTTATGGGCGTGCAGTTAGCAATTATGGAGGTGTAAGAAGCAAACCTCTAATTGTACTTTAAATAGTTATGGTCCATATTGAAAGCAAACAATCATTTCTAAGCCCAACATCAACTGGTTCACATGTCCTGGAGCGCCGAAAAAAACCTAGTGACTGTCGTTGAGCTCGAATCATAAGTTCCAAGACGAAGCAAGTGTTGTGGAGCTTCCATTTTCGGAGAACTGCAAACAGAAAAATCCGCGAGCTGAGAAAACCGCAACTAGAGAGGACGACGTACCACCACGCTGCGAAACGACGAGGAATTTGGGGTGACCGGAAAGAGAACGATACGAGGCGAATAGAGACAAGAACAGCGAGTTGTAGGAGAAGAACGAAATCGCGGTGAGCTTTTCTATTTCCGCACAAGAAACGACAATCGATGGCTTTCTTTTGGGTTAAAAAGAAAACCCCTATGGACTCTCCAACTCGATTGCAAGCTCGGGAGTTTCGCCGAGCTCACCGAGTTCCCAGCGAGCCTACCAATCCTGCTCCAAAAATGAGTTTGCTTCTGAGTCAACTCGGATAATGGGTGTGGGAATGTAAAGTGAACTCGAACGAGTTTACGAGAGTTATCACGCGAGTGTGATATTCATGATGGTTTTGGAAATTGAAATTAGGCAAAAGGAAAATTATATTGATTCTTGTCTTCTTTGAAAAGACTAAAAGGTTTTTTTTTCAGTAAATATATCTTTATGCTCATTCGGCAATCTACTCAAGTGTCTTGCAAAATAGAATTTGTGCGAAAAAAAGTTGTGTTTGTTGGGCTTTGGTGCCTGAACTGAAGGTTGAACAATATATTCATAAATGCTACAAATCTAAAGTGTTTTCTGTGCACAATTTTGATATGTTAGAAAATTATACCAAAAAGCGTAGACCAATATTATTTTGGACACACTTGTAGTATTTAATTTTATTTATTAGAAAATAATAAATCTGCGTGAAGTATACACAATTTACCCCTCACCGGTGAGGGGTTGTGGTTGGATAAGACAATAGAGGATTAGATTTTGTCTAATGCATTACATTACATAGATATACATTTCAAGTAAAGAAATGGTATATTCTGATGCAGTTTTTTGTTGTCCCGTGTTATATATACATGCAGATAGTTTAGTTGTCAGGTCACAAAACAGTTTCGCCACTTAAGATCCCATCGAAATCTGCCAAAATGTCGCGGAAGGGTTTGATGGAGCAAGACCTGAGTAAGTTGGATGTGACAAAGTTGCATCCACTTTCTCCAGAAGTCATATCTCGGCAAGCTACTATTAATATTGGTAATATTTTCGCACATTTTTTTGATTTAGCGCTTATAATGTAATTAAAATGCACTGATGGTGTGCAATTTCTTAATATTATTATCCAATCATAGATTACAATATATATTAAAACTGTTCACTTTCGTTAAAACTGTATTTAAAGTAATACATATGGTGATTTCTAATTGGTTGGCAGTGTAGAAATCTTTAAGCTGATGCCACATGAAAATTAAACTGTACAACATAAGTTGTGTAAGCTTCTCTTCCATCTGTAACTGGATATTGATGTATAGCATTGCATCCTGACAGGCACTATTGGTCATGTGGCACATGGCAAGTCAACAGTTGTGAAAGCAATATCAGGTGTCCAGGTATTCCTTTGTCTTGGAATGTTTCTCTTTCTTACAAGTGATTTAGGTTTCATTGAACTCTACAAAACTGGTTTATAAAGTGACTATTGCTGCATTTATATATTTTATTTCGACATTATCTTTTAGACTTCAGGTTTTCCCAATGCAGTCATGTCTAGTATTGATGGGCTTGGTACGTGTATTCCATAGTGAGTGACCCTTTTAATAGATTTAGGATAGTCTTTTAGAAAATGGTTTAGGTCCCCCAACAAAACACACACACACACACACACACACATATATATATATATATATATATATATATATATATATATATAGATGTATTGTGTTTTTATGTGAGACCTAGGTTTGTCCCAATACACTTCTTTTGTTGTGGAGTAGAGGTTTAAGAAGAGTATGTACTCGTCATCTTATATGGTTATCGCGGGTGACTTTCATTTAGTCAACCTGAGTACGTGGGGACATTCAGCTTGTAAAACCTGGCTAGTGGATTTTATTCAATATGTATATTATAGTTTGTTATGGATAAATTCTATTTGTATTTGAAAGCCTGAATTGGGTTCTCTTGATTGGAAGTGGTTATTTCTAGAGGCTTTATGGGGTTGTTTGCTTTTTTTTGTTCTTCTGTTTTAAAAAGCAGGATTACACGTAAAGTTGCCATGTTTTATTATTGACACTTACCTTTTATCTTTAGATATTTAAACTATTGACCTATTGTTTCCATGAATGTTGTGCAGACTGTGCGTTTCAAAAATGAGTTGGAGCGTAACATCACAATCAAGCTTGGCTATGCAAATGCAAAAATATACAAGTGTGAAGATGAACGGTGTCCAAGGCCTATGTGCTACAAGTGGGTGCTTATTTTTCCATTAGCCATTATGATATCAGGTTATTTTAACTTTTGGTGAGCTGATTAATTGTTTCTTACAGGGCTTATGGAAGTGGGAAAGAAGATAGTCCTATGTGTGATGTGCCAGGGTTTGAAAACAGCAAGATGAAATTGCTGAGACATGTTTCTTTTGTGGATTGTCCGGTAAAGTCCTGGACTTACATTATTATTTAGGACTGCTTAATGCATAATGCATTCATTAGATTTTATTTTAGCTATAATATGAGATATACCTGCACATTTGGTAAGATATAATATTGAGACATTTACTTGTATACATCATCTCTCCTTAGCATATTTTCTGTCCTTAAATGGAAGGAATATATGAGATATCGTGTGTGTATGTGCATGATGTATGAATATACACACAGAAAAATTCTTAGGTGCTCTTAATGAGCAATAGAGATCTCTTGCTCTTATAGATGTATTCCCTCATCTAAGTTAGTCATTACTGTATGTAGTTACTCTAATACTGCTATAGAAGTGGTATAGTATACATAAAATCTTACATAGTAAGATAAATGTGATGCTCAAGGAGCATAATGAGCATAATAGCTACTGGTTTGGAATATTGAAAAATTGTGTTTATTGAAGAAATATGAATGTGGCCACAAGAAGGGGATATATTGGTATGATTCATCAAGGAAAAATGACAAATTTTTGTAATTAGAAGTACTGCTTATGAGAATAGATCATGTTGTATTCTTTTTTTTTTTAGCCATGTGAAAAGGGGTATGGGGAGACCAAGGACATCAATAAAAGGATCTTATGGTGAATAGTATCCTTGAGAATTTTGGTTTCTAACCGAGTCCAACTACATAGTGTGATCTATGTGACTGATCATACATAGTGGAACACAACTAATACTGTCATTTGTTGCTGTAAAACTGTTGTATTGGTGGCATTCAAGATTTCTGATTTGTTACCTTTTTGAATTCTTTTCAAATCTAAATATACCCCTTGCTATTAAGGTTTCATTCTCATTCATAAATCACCTTGGTCACCTTAATCAGCTCACTAACCTAATAACTAAAGGTGCTGCAAAGAGCACCTAAGATTTCGTCATATATATTTTTTGCTTTTACTCTTGGGTATCTATAAGCAATGTAACGACAGGTCTCCAATCAAATGCCTAAATCATTTAATATATATTTTAGTTTGTTCTTACAGGAGTGATATATGTTTTTATGTTACCAATATCTGTAGGGACATGATATTCTCATGGCTACTATGCTTAATGGAGCAGCAATCATGGATGGAGCTTTATTACTCATAGCTGCTAATGAAAGCTGTCCACAACCACAAACCTCTGAGCACTTAGCTGCTGTGGAAATTATGCGTCTACAGCATATAATTATCCTTCAGAATAAGGTTGACTTGATTCAAGAAAATGTGGCAATCAATCAGCATGAAGCAATTTCAAAGTTTATACAGGTTAGTTTTCTTTAAATAGATTTCTTTTACACAATTGAATTCCTTTTCAATAGCCTACATGAAAGTTTCCACCTTTTTTTTGTGACGTGCCAGGGAACTGTTGCCGATGGTGCACCAGTAGTACCCATTTCAGCACAGTTAAAGTATAATATTGATGTTGTGTGCGAGTATATTGTGAAGAAGATCCCAATCCCTGAGAGGAACTTTGTTTCTCCACCTAACATGATTGTAATCCGGTCATTTGATGTCAATAAACCTGGTTTTGAGGTTGATGAAATAAAAGGAGGTGTAGCTGGTGGAAGCATTTTGAGGGTAAGTCTTGCTTGATTTGCGCTGTCGTCTTGATTTGCCTGGAATGCATAATTTATATAATGTTTGATACTTGCTATTTTTATTCCGAAATCAAGGAATGAAATAAACCTTGCCTGTCTGGTATTTATGTAACGTGGCTTAAAAGACTAAGGTAAGACTACCTGACAAATTTTTCTTTACAGGGTGTTTTGAAGGTGAACCAATTCATTGAAGTTCGACCTGGGATTGTTGTTAAAGATGAGAGTGGAAATATCCGATGCACACCAATATACTCAAGAATAGTTTCATTGTATGCTGAACAAAATGAGCTTCAATTTGCTGTACCTGGAGGCCTAATTGGTGTTGGGACAACAATGGATCCCACACTGACACGTGCTGATAGGTTGGTAGGTCAAGTTCTAGGAGAGGTCGGATCACTACCTGAGGTTTTTGTTGAATTGGAGGCAAGTTATTCTTAATTATCGATTTGTGCTTGCTGCCAGTAATGAGTTATCAATCAAGTTTGACTTTTGCAATTCAAAAGATGAGTTAAGATAGAGATGTTTGTAAAACCTTTATTTCTTCTCAACCTTATTCTGTATTGGTCTTGTAGGTAAACTTTTTCCTGCTTAGACGGCTTCTTGGGGTCCGAACAAAAGGGTCTGAGAGACAGGGGAAGGTATCAAAGCTGACGAAGGGAGAGATGCTAATGTTAAACATAGGATCAATGTCAACGGGGGCCAGAGTAATTGCTGTGAAAAATGACTTGGCAAAGTTGCAACTTACATCCCCTGTGTGCACTAGCAAGGGTGAGAAGATAGCACTTAGTCGACGTGTTGAGAAGCATTGGCGTCTTATTGGATGGGGCCAAATCCAAGCAGGAATCACCCTTGACGTCCCTCCTGCCCCCCCTCTCTGTTGAACGGAGACAAGGCACACCACAGGAAACAACTGCAGCAGTTTTAAAAAGTCTACAACAATTTAGATATGTGGGAAGGGACACAATTGTTGGGAACCATTTTTGTGCGGTGGCGAAGAAACATTTTGATTGTTCTCTATTTTTGTTTTCTCTTATTTTGCCCATGTACCTACTATTGAAGTTCAATATAAGTTGTTGGTCCTCCAACAAGTATATCGAAGCAATCAATTGCTTATTATTGGTGCATAGGTATGTGAAGGTGTACGGAATCCGTACCTTTAGACCTAGGCCTTAACTTGGACATACCGGGATCTTTAGTTGGTTATACATGAGACATCAACATGCTACGATACAGACAATGTTTAAATAAATGCGTTATATATTGCTATTCAAGAGGGAGTTACCCTAAAGGAACAAATCCGGTAAGCCCCCTTAGTGGCACATATGCTCCTCCCAATGCACAGGTAAGAAACTCCGTGGAAACGCATGTAAGAAACTTCATGGAGAAGAGAACTTGTGCGGAAGGTAGGATGAAGTATGGAAAAGTGGATCGGTTTTGGTATTTGGTAAAGGTATGGTGAACGTTTTTTAGGAAAGGTGAAGTCAACTCTAAGAAAGGAAACTAGAGTGATTTAGAGACAATTTCATTCCAAGATGAGTTTAAACAAGAGATGTGCACCAATTTTGAAATACGATTAAAGACTCCTTCCAAGACACCTAGTAAGTCTTGGATTACAAGAGAAAAATCAATACAATATTACAACTCAATTGAAATCAATCAAAATGCACAAAATGTAAGTTGCTTCATGTAACTTTTTCCTTTTGGCTTGTGGTTTTGATCTTCACCACTCTTACAATTCCAATTGTTCATTTCAAAAAATATGATAACCAAACTAAAAAAGAGGTCAAGAAATAAAGCAAGAAAAATAAAAAAAATAAGAATATAAAATTCAAGGAGAATAAAACTTTGGCATACTCAAAGATCACCAAAAAATTGAAAAGGAAAATATTAAGATATAGTAAGCACACCAAAATGAATATCTAAAGAAATGTTCTAAAGTAGATTTTAGCATCAAAGCTTAAGACATTTACTCTCAAAACAGTAAGCAATATACGTTGAAAGTAAAAATACTGGATCAAACAGATTGCAAATTATAAGCACCAAAACATACAAAACAACAAGTGCTAATAGTGATTTTAATGTACTCTTTTACCACTTTCTTTTGCTATTATTTTTTTCTATTTATTTTTGATACTTTCTTTTGTTCTTTTCGTGTTCTTTTTCTTTCATTTTATCTCTTTTCCAGCATCATATTTCGACACTAAATCAAAATCACCACTACCGAAGGTTTCTTGATATGAATTTAAAATGAAAACAAGAAATAGTAGAAAGAAACTTAAAGAAATTAAAATGTAGAATAAGAAGCTCAAAAAAATATAATGGAAACTGTACTGTACGTCCCATCCCATCGGTCAATCCGCCAAATCTAATTCTTAGGCCCATCGGCCAAAGTTGAAAAACTAGTACATGTAAGGCTAGCGGTCGAACGGTCGAACGACCTCCTGAATAAATTGCAGAACCGCCGGCGAATCGGCTCTGTCAACCAGCCATGTAGCATCGTTAAAGGACCATCGGTCGAACGGATCACGAATAACCTATAGGACCATCGGTCAAACGGTAAAACAAATAATTCATAAGCCAACCATGTTCATGCCCATCGGTCCATCGATAACACCTGGTCGAGCGACACAGACCCGTGATGGCATATCGGTCGATCGGACAAGTACGTGTAGCACCTACCATAACACGACAAACATTGAACCAACCATCGGTTGATCAATCTCTTTAGACTTGTGTAATCCTTCGCATGCGTCTGCCGGTCGGTCTGACGTACATGAATGGTTCACTTATTAAAACAGTATAACAAACCCAATCAAGCGGCCATCGGTCGCACGGTCAAACGATCAGTCAATCGAGTTAATTAACGTTAAACGAGTCAGTAATCTTGATTAAAAGGTCATTGGGCCGTGATTAAGAAACCCTAATTACAGGCCCATCCCGAAAACTATAAATAGGGCCCAAAGGTAGGTTGGTAAGGATCTTATTTGCGCATTTATTACGGCAGTTATACTGGTATACCGATCGGTCCATTACTGACTTAAGCATCGGAGCCTTTTAGACAGGTACCCCGATCGTCATCCCAGCCGATCGAGCTAAGGAGTGGATTTCGCTGAAGTTACTGTTGTGGAGAAGGGTAACGCAAGTTTGGAGAGGTTCTTTTAGTAGGCTCTTGGTCCCTACCCCGAAACATTTTGGCGCCCACCGTGGGGCCGAGCAGTCTTCTTTAAGAGAGCACCTTTATGGTGACCACAAGGAACCGGAACAGCAACGTAGACGGAGGTAGGATGGCAGACGATCAAGCAGATACTAGGGAGATGATAAGAGCGATGCAGCAGAGGATGGATGAGATGCAGAGAAACTATGAAGTGCAGATGCAGATCTTGCGGGAGGAGAACGCCATCCTGAGGCGGAAGGAAGAAGGAATCCCATCGACGCCTACCGTACCCGACCCGCTCAGGTTAAGTCGGGTGCAGCAGCATCGAGAAGCCGAACGGGTGGAAAGTCGTCCCCCACCCACAGGACACGAGCAATCACAGCCGGCTCGGGTCGAGAAGACTTAGGCTTCAAGGGGAAATCCGTCGCACACGATGGCGGAGAGCTCGGGAGCAAACGATGGAGGCCGCCCATCGCGTCAATCGATCCCCGCGTCGGGATTCTCCCCCTTTACATCGTATATTTTGGAGACGCCGCTGCCGGAGAAGTGGAAAATGCCGACATTCGACAAATACGACGACACGACCAATCCAGACAATCACATGCGGGTTTTCATGCATCAGATGATGTTCCACGCGGTTAGCGACCCCATCTGGTGCCGTGTCTTCTCGACTTCTTTGACGGGGGAGGCTTTGGAATGGTTTTCCGAGCTGTCGACCGGCAGTATTGACTCTTTTGCCACTCTGAAGACAAGGTTCAGCACACAATTCGCGCCCCTGAAACCGGCCATTCTGACGGTCGACAACCTGGTGAACATCCGACAGGAAGATGGGGAATCGCTGAGGAGTTATTTCGATCGGTACAATCGGATGTCGGTCAAGATAAAGGATCTCAGTGACGAAATCGCTCGGCATCACTTCTCATATGGGCTCCAGCCGGGAGTTTTCGCGGACAAGATAACCGAGAAGCCGAAGACGATGGAAGAGATGAGGGAACGCGCGGCCAAGTTCATACAGATGGAAGATATGCAGGAGTTCCGGGTGAAGAAGAGGGAGAAGGAGGACGCCGCACTCCCTAAGGCGACCGCGCCTCGGCCGAGCAAACCCCCAGCTCGGCCCAGCGAAAGGAAGCCACCGAAGTTCACAACGTACACTCCTCTGGTTGTTCCTCGGGCTAGGATTTTGCAAAAGGCCTTCAGCGCCGACTCGCTCCCCGCAGTAAGGAAGAAGCCCCCACCACCCGATGCCGACGGTAGTAAACACTGCCAGTACCATCGTACGATCGGGCACACCACCGAAGAGTGCCACACGCTCCGCGACAAAATAGAAGAGCTCATTCGGCAGGGGCACCTAAAGAAGTACATTCGACAAGATCGTCCTCCGCAAAGCCCGGTGAGGAACAGAAGCCCAGTAAGAAGAGCCCCCCCGGCCCGGTGGGAGAAGCGGAGAGAGCCCGAACCCGAGAGACGAAGGAGAGGACCGTCCCGGTCGGATCAGAGCCCAAGGAGGAGCCGCAGTCGGAGCCACGATAAACCCCTCAGGGGCTATATCAATACCATATCCGGAGGGTTCACCGGAGGAGGATCGAGCTCAGCAGCCCGAAAGAGGCATGTTCGAGCGCTAAAGTCGGTTCATCTGGTCGAGAAGAAGATCCGGTCGATGCCCCCCATCACGTTTACAGACGACGACTTCAAGGCGCCCGACCCCGATCATGATGACCCGATGGTCATCTCAATAGAGGTAGCCGAGTATGGGATCGGGAAGGTGTTGGTTAACCAGGGAAGCTCCGTCAATATGCACGGTACACGCAGATCAACAAATCGCCAGGCAATGCTATGCCGCAGGGTTGAGGATCACTCCTTACAGTCGTCCGCAGAAACAACACCGTTCGGAGGTAGCCATGACGGACTTAGACCCCCGAACGAACACCGAGGATCGGTTGCAACCAGAAGGAGAGACCAAGGAGATACCGATCGGGAGCCAACCTGAACAAGTCACCAAGATGGAGGGAGCCCTGAGCGCGGAGGAAGAAGAGCTCCTAGGGGCGGTGATCTTAGAGAACAAAGATCTGTTCGCATGGTCGAGTGCTGACATGCCAGGCGTCCACCCTGATGTGATGTCCCATAAGTTGGCCATCTTCCGGGAAGCCCGCCCGGTTGCTCAGAAGAAGAGAAAAATGGGAGAGGAGCGAAGAAGAGCGGTCGAGGAGGAAGTCAGGAAGCTAGAAGGAGCTGGATTCATCAAAGAGATCAAGTATACTACGTGGCTAGCCAACGTGGTCATGGTGAAGAAGACGAGCGGGAAGTGGAGGATGTGCACGGATTTCACCGATCTCAACAAAGCCTGCTCGAAAGACGCGTACCCGCTACCCAGCATCGATCGGCTGGTGGATGGGGCCTCAGGACACAAATTCCTAAGCTTCCTGGACGCGTACTCTGGGTACAACCAAATCCCCATGTATGGCCCGGACAGATCCAAAACGGCGTTCATTACAGATCGAGCAAATTTCTGCTACGAGGTCATGCCGTTCGGTCTGAAGAACGCGGGGGCAACTGATGAGTTCAAATTTTTGCCCTCATTTAATATTTAAATTTGGGGATTTAATTGATTTTTCTGTGCTTAAAGATTGATTTAATTAGGATTTGTGATTATTGGATTTATTGAGTAAGTTTGGTAA
>Ga0214544_1006215_pt1 | contig 22280 bp, 25 predicted proteins | sample CNSS3metaG_FD_160074 | JGI IMG/M metagenome (GOLD analysis project Ga0214544, IMG submission 160074) | Root nodule microbial communities from cowpea collected in UCLA plant growth center, Los Angeles, California, USA - CNSS3 | ecosystem: Host-associated > Plants > Roots > Nodule | place: USA...
AATATTGTGTTTTTATTTTTTTTTTTTTTTTTGCATTGTGGGAGGAGACAGAATGGTATGTTTTGTAATTTGATGATGTATGATTCTTTTGGATTGTATTTTTCTTTGCTTGGTTATCTAATATTTTTGATGTATATGTGGATAGAGGAACCTTATATGGGGTGGAGAACCTGAGTTGTTTATGGCTTCTCATGCATATAAGTAAGTTGTAGAATTAAAATTCTTTTAGCGATCGTACTACTTTTATCATCTAAAGTTAGTATTGTGGAATAAAACATGTGTCAATTTTGTTTTTTTGCTGTTAAACGATAATTCATCAAGGATGTGGAAGTCAATCTGTTCAAGTTCTACTGTGGGTTTAATACGACACTGATGTTATTTATATAAACACATTTTTATCAAATATAAAAAAAAATTAAAAAAATCCAGGGACTAACACGTGATACTCCTTTAACGTTGTTACTACACCACTAACAGAAAGGGTTTGATTGTATCAAATTTTCTAAAATAAGGACCAAATTGAGATAAAAAAAATAGAGGGACCAAATCAATATTTTGCTACGAAAATGGGGACCAAAGGCATAATTTAACCTATATTATATTATTGACTATTCTGATATCTATGTAAGATGTTGGTCCTTTACATGGGTTAGCATTCTTCTAAGATAAAACACTTTCACCAGTACTTGGAGGCACTCAAATAAGTCTTCCAATAGTATTCCTCATTTTCCTCGGTTTCCGACATCTATCTTTCGTGATATAAACAAACTTGGAAACGAACTCAACATATGTTAATTCCCTAGGGTATTTCTTATTACATTACATTCAACCTATAAATATTGATTCAGAAACTATTGCCTTGCCCATGATATCATCAATATCGTCATCATACTTTACTTCTTGTTCTCTTGGAAATGAACTTGGAAACGAACTCAACATATGTTAATTCCTTGTCTTCTAGGTATTTTTTATTACATTTCATCCAACCTATAAACATTGATTTAGAAACTATTGTCATTCCCATGATATCATCAATCTCGTCATCATACTTAAAGTATATTGTTTGTTCTCTTGGAAAATGGAAAAATAGTCTTTCTATTGCTGAATTTCGTCCATGAATAGAAAACGAAAATATTCTCCAACATGTTTCACAAGGAGATATATATATATATATATATATATATATATATATATATATATATATATATATATATATATATTAAAATGTCATTGTTTTATATATAAACAATTCTAAAGATATAGTTTGATTTCATCTATTGGTTCTTTGTTCAAAAAGAATTCATGTTGTTCTACAACTATGGCAACTGTTATTCTATCGTAACCCTTGTTGATATATTTGAATAAGTACTTAATGAAAGTATTATGATTACACCATTCAACATTTATATGTGCTTTGTACTTCAACAACAATTCTGGGTTGTAAGGAACCATAGAAAGATTATATAGGCAAACACCATTCTTGGTTACAATTAATGAATTTTTCCTTCTACGATAATGAGGATAACCATCTTTTGATATGGTAGTGGTGCTTTGATTTTTTTTTTTTGGAAATAACCGTGAGCATTTTTCATTTTTCATGCAAGGTAGTGATTTGTTTGTTATTCCACAAGGACCACGAATCATGTGATCTTGAACACATTGATGCAATTCAAGACTATTTATTGGATAAGGGATTTCAACAAAGATTACCTTATCAATATCATCAGTAGTTGGGTATTTGCTAGTGGGATGCAAAAAGATCAACAAGTGTGCGTGAGGTAGACCACGCTTCTGAAATTCTATGGTATTCATGAATGCAAATTAAGCAGAAAACCTTTATTTTCAAACAAAAGAATATTAAATAATTTGATACAAAACAATATTAAATAATTATGATTATAAAGGGATGAACATGCAATAGTTTCCCCCAATAAATGATTCTTACTTAAGTCTGTCAAAAGTTGTTCAAACTTAATCTTGAGGACCCTTGAAACTATATTCGGACGGTTTGTTGATGATAGCTTTAGCTTGATCAGTGCTTTACTTATTTTCGGCCATTTAGGATTGCATGTGAGAGTTATAAAAAGATCTAGAAATCCCATATAACTACAAATTGTCATTCCATCAAAATATAGTTGGTCCATGAATCTTCTATTGTAAGACCCGAGAAAATTAAATAAAGAAATATATGTTATTTAATTAACGCGAGGGCGAGAACCCCTAAGTTAATTAATGTGAAGAGAGAAGGTAAGGAATAGTGCTAGTTCAAGTGGTTGAGAGCACTTGATTGTGATGAGAGGACTTGAGTTTGAGTCATGTTTATGTCATTATTAGTATTATAATTTAATTACTTAATTATTTTTCATTTATGCATGAACGCGTGAAGTATATTGATAAGTGTGTAGGTGCTCAAAATAACAAGAAACATGAATTGGCTTGTTGGTTGTACCTTTGTTGGTCATTATGCGGATATGGGTTCAAACCTTTGTTGGCATAAAAAAAATTTCTTTTCGCATATTATCATTATTATATCTTTTTGGCTTAGCGTTTAGGGTTTTTCTTCTAAATACGACACATTTATTATTATTATCACTATTATTATTATTATTATTTTGTTTTACTATTATTATTTTTATTATTATTATTATTATTCTTAATATATTTTATTATTATTATTATTATTAATACTATCATTACAATTATTATTATTATTTATTTTATTTTACTATTATTATTATTATTTATTATTATTATTATTTATTAAATTTATTATTTATTATTTTTATTCTTATTATTTTTATTATTTTTATTTTATTTTACTATTATTATTATTAGTATTATACTTATTATTGTTATTTATATTATTATTATTATTATTATTATTATTATTATTATTATTATTATTTATGTTTCGTGCTCATTGAGACTTGCTACGAGTGGGGAGGTTTGGAGCTATATGATATAGCCTGAGTCCATGGTCAAGTAATTGTATAGGTAAATAGGTGAATCTCTATTTTTACTAATTGTATATTTATATTGTTATGAACTCACCCTTTTTGTGTGTTTGGCGATGATCGTGTGACTTGTCACACGGGAGCAAATGATGTTCCAGGTGATGCTGGGGACGCATAGAGATGGAAAAAGGGCTATCTTGGGAGTTTTATTATGAATTATTTATAGTTATTTGATTTACCTTCAAATGGTTTTTGGAACTTGTAATATAATTCATAGTTATGTTCATTTGAATTTAAGCGTGTAGAACAAATTTTAAAGATTCCCACGTTTTAGGAAGAGTATTTTATGACTATTGAGTTTTATTTATATATTATTTATTTTATTCAAGTAATTTCCAGCTAGGACGTTACATCTGCTACCAATAAAAGAGGAGGAAGAACAACCCTCTTTCCTTGTTGCGAGCCTTGAGTTTGTGAGTTTGTGGAAGCTTGAAAAAGGTTATTATATTTATCAACCTTTAACTTTGATTGATTATATTTAATGAATGACAATCTTTAAGACTCCATCATTGTATATCAATCAACAATGAATTGCTGAAAAAGTCGTCTAGATCTAAGCAACGTTAATGATTCCGAGTGTCCTTTTTGTAACTTGAATAGAACTAGTGCCAAACTATTAGTTAGATCCTTTTGCTATTGAATCCTGGTTTATCACGATGATTGATATCACATCTATAACCATCCTCCCCATATGCAAAGAGTAAAGGATATTGAAATCCTAAATAGTTGATATGCAACTCATTTCTCCTTTGTAATTTGTTGGATTGCTTCTCCATAATGATATCTCTGCCTGAAGTAGTGTCTACATCACCAACTATTAGGGCTGCAACTTCTGAAATATTAGGCACATTATATATCCTTCCATCTTTGGTCTTGTCTACAATAAGTCCTAATTTCAAGTTATCAAATGGCTGGTCTCTATATATGTGCATTGCCATTCTAAATGATTTGGCATGAACAATTGAACTCATTAGCATCTTATTTATTTTTTTGACAATTTCCGAATCAATATTGTCTTTATTACTGAAAACAATAATCAATTAAATGAGGAATTATTTTGTTGGATTTACAACAATAGAATAAAAACATTCATGTACCTTAAAGATTTCATTCTATTTAAACTTCATTTTCAGTGTCATAAATATAAAGTTGGGCAAAATTCAAAAGCCTTCCTCGTACGGGTAAAAGGTTGCCTATTCTATGACAAGATTGACAGTGGATTCATAAATTAGGGGGGTCCTTTTCCATTCTTAAATTTTTTATCAAATTTTACTTCGGGTGATATAAATGCAAACATCATATATGTTCTAATATGATTTTGATAGTTCTTGCTCTCTTTGGATCCATTATCAAATAAAAGACGTTGCAAAACAATTGGTGGGTCCTTTAGAATTGGTAGTTGAACTTTACCATTACCACAACACATGAAAGTCAGATTCACGCACCTTTTGCTCTTGTTAATCTTTTCCTCGTACCATATATAGGCCTTGCATTCCTTGAATATGAATACTGGATCACCAATATCTTCATACATTGTGTCTAATAAAGAATATCCTTAGTTAAGGGAATTCAATATAGATGCAATACAAACATTAACTATTAAATACAATCTAATTTTGGACTCATGCTCTGTGTAATTTCATTCCCTCTCCTATACAATGTTCTTGCATGTCTTTGTTTACATAGGGTGGTGAATCTGAAAACCTTTCTAGTATATCTAAAATGATGTTGTAGTTCTGTCAACAAATATTTCTATTCTAAATGTGTTTTGAAATGTAATCTACCGTATATAAGTTCAATAGGTACAAATTTAGTAAGGACTACTTGTAACGATATTTTTAATTTGTGGACTTTTACTTTGATGTACTATAGCTTCATTTAGCAGTGTCTCCGAAGATGATTGACCTGTTAGGGCAGCAACTTGAAACTTCTAATATAGAGTTTGACGATGAGAATTCTAATGCAAGCTTCTACAATTCATTCAATTATTTTTTCCTTGTGGTGGTTGAGGAAAGTCTTGATTGAGGAAAGTCATCATTGTTATATCACAAAGTGGTGTGCAATTCCTTCTTTTTCCCCTACTCTTGATCATGTTGGACACTTTGACTCATTTTTGCACATTTCATTTTCTTTTCTTTTAACATCAACTTTCTTTTCAGTCTTGCATTTGCACAAGCTGCATTTGATTTGAAGTTCTGACCACTCATATTGGTCACTGTAAGAATAGATATTGTTACTGAAACAAAAACATTGTACACATTCACATTCCATATTAATCTTTTATACTAAAAACACATTTATCTGAAAGACAATAATAGTATAGATGAGTGTAGTTAAACTTTTACATTCAATCCCATAATAAAAGAAATACATGGATAGTGTTCCAAGAAAACCAAAAACATTAAAAATAATGTCCAATCCATTATTAGTGAAGTAGTAATCCATAATGTATTGAGGAAAATTTGTTTAGTATACCTCCAACTTCATTTACTTGACTTATGCCTTCTTTTTCCTTTAAATTGTTAATATGCAGAGATTGTTCTTTGTTTTACTACTTCCCATATTTGGAGTTTTGAAAAAAAACTTCTTAAATGGACTTTTCATTCTAGGTAGATGTATAATGCGTGCCAAAATGAAATCTATTTAATCAGTTTATTTTATTAAATCCTTTAATGTAGAAATGATTGATAGTATATCATGAGTACATTTTGAACTTCTTGAGATCAACAATGAAGGAATAGTTAAGGAAATAATTTTATATGTCATATTCTGTAACTTTACCTTTTACAATCTTTCAAGGTTGGACATTTTGATACAATTTTTCCTTTTTTCATTTCATTTTTAGATAAAGTTGTATTATTTTAATGCGTATTAGTTGAACTGAATTTCTAAAAGTTAATCTCAAGTGTACTACATCAAATGTCTACATCCATAATTAGTGTTAACGTAGAACCTTCTATTTTGATAACTGTTGATGTTGGTTCAGAGTAATATATACTTTTGACTTTCCCCTTTCTGTAAATCTCTTTGAACTTCACAATCCTACTTCTACAATGAGGATTATTCCTTCAAGAACTGGTTCAGAGTCTAATTACCTTGGTATCTCCTAACTAGGTTAGTTTTCAAGTTATGTTATCATATTTCTTTAACACTACTTATTTGTCATTTTTGACAAATAATTCTTTATTTTGTAACTCTTTTTGTTAGATTGGTTGTAATAATTAAATCTTTCATCAAATGTCCAACTTTTAGATCGTATACATTTAGAGTTTTAAATTAATGTTGTCCTACAAGTTGACATGGCGAAATATTGTATTTTTGCAACAATTAAGTACTTTGTAACTTTTCATCTCAAAGACTCCAACTTTTCCAAAATCAGTTACTTATAAAGCATACCTAAAGGAAAAAACTACATTTTGAATTTATTAGATGAATTGTGTTTATGGTTTGTTCTCCAAGCTTTGTAATATGCTATTTGGTCAATACATGGTTATAAAAATCAATGTAAACATGATTTGGTTCCATTTTGTGATTATTGTGTCATTCAGTTTGAAGAAACTTTCTTGCTTTACTGGGGACAACACATGCTAATGGGTCCAAACTATTTTCAGGATCTAAGAGGGAACTATATCATGGTTGAATTTTAGGACTCTTTGACCCAAACCCGAACAATTCATATAGCTCGTGAACTTGCAAATTATTATAAGTTTGATTATATGTACTGGTTAGTCATACTATATTGTGGACACCGCTACTTTCAGTTTAGGATTTTCAATTTCTCTATTGATGAAATAGAGTATCGTACATTCAAAATGATTCCTATTCCACAACAACCTTTGTATTCTTTGAGGTTTTTGACTTGTTTTAAATATGATCTATTGGTCTCTGAGGTACTATTTTAAAGTTCATAATATTGTCTTTGGTGTATTAAATTTATCCCGATATCTTGCAATTTTTTTAATGTGGTTGTAGAATTTCATTCGCTTGGATGACTCTTTTCTTCTATTTTGGTGACATGAATTGCCCTTTGACATGGTTCACCTTATTGATCCTCGTCAGAAGAAACATGATATTGGTATCTAGATGTTAGGCAATAAATATTTGATCTTATATAAAGGGGTCATAAAGATGTGTCAGTACTACAGTCTGAAGGAAAACAAAATCATACATATGAATTATGTTGACAAAAATACATTTTATTTAAGGTTTTTTCTTTTGAAGGCATTGGGATTGAATACTCTCCTGAATTGGTTACCAATACTAATGATGATTCAAGTTCTAGAGGATATGACCCTACAAATTTTTACCATTCAATGAGAAAATAGTTATCTACAAATGATGTTGAATCCTCTTCACTAGTATCTAACTCTTAAACTTGGATATTATTATGTAATATTGTTTCATGCGTTATACTTATAACGAAATTCTCACTTTGTTCAGTATTTGGAATCCAACTTTGCAGCAAAAGATTTGGCTAAAAAGAGGAAGCGCCACTTATTGGTCAATGTTGATGGTGATTGTTGGCCTTGTACAATTTAAAGGTCTCAAAGAAATAACAAAGAATGCTTTTTAAGTTGTGGATGCAAAAAATTTCTACAATCAGAATGAATTCAAGGAAGGAACTATAATCCGACTTGGTGTAGATGAGGACCTAACCACGTATATCTATATAATGGAGATAAAGATATAGCTATGTTGGTTCATGGGTTATTTTGTCAGTACATTCAAATACATCTATATTATGTATATCAATGTTAAGTATATTATGTATGATTAATTGTGTTCGTGGTTCTTATTCCTTAGCTCTAAATTTATGTAGCCTTTGACAATTATAGGTTAACCTTAAAGAAAAGGAGACGAAAAACTAAATATACAACTTCAAAACCAAATTTGGTATTAGTGCAAAGACTTACATATTTACATGTTTTGGGCCTTAGTTTTTATGCATAAGAAGTTGGTACTTGTAGATAAAGAGTCCAAACAAATTTACGTTTCACCAATCAAATTACATGATTGGTTGTAAAAAAACTATATTGAGTAACTTATATTAATATAATAATGTGCAAAGTGCATAAATATAGAAATGTGTAACATTTAACTTAAGTGATAACATATGACATTTATTATATGCCACAAAAGTAGGTTAACATGTTTGTAGGCTAACAATTCAAATGTATATTGATAGTTACAACACTATCAACATATGATGACATAAAATTTGGTACTTGCAAACAAATTTACATTTTACCAATAATGTTCGATATTCATCGGTACTACAAAAATTACAACCATTACCCGTCCATAACAGTCAACTCCAACCAAAAAGTCAAACACGACCTAAAAAAACATTCAAATTGTTATAGGTTCCAAAATACACCACATAATGGACAACATTAATAAGTATATATATATATATATATATATATATATATATATCAACTGGTCCACATTAGTCATTTTCTTGTTTCATTCACTTTTTAGCTTTCGTCTTAGAAAGTTCTGCACTTGGTATATTATTCAGGTGCTCGCAACCAACCTCCAAGTCCAACAATAACTCCTTTGTAGTGGTAACACAAATAACAATGTAAGGATCATGAGCTATCGAACCACTTAAAGTCAACTACAATACAAGATTTTTGTTATTGATATTAATTTTGTGAGTTATAAAAGATTTGATTGTTGTCGCAACCGGAATCGCGACGGGGCGGCGAACCAAAAAAAGAAAACAGGTTTAAAAAGAGATTTGGAGTCGCCACCATAGTTATTATGAAAAACTATGGAAAACCATAAAAATAAAACAAGTCTGCGAAAAACCAGATTTTGGGTCCGGGTGTCGGTTACGCGTAGAGAAGGTGTTAGCACCCTACCGCGCCCGCCCGAGGGTGGTACCTTTAATTAAAAATGCAAAGTTGATATGGTTTTCAAAATATTAATTTTCCCCAAAAATAATAAGACAAAAATGCTAAAAGAAACAAAATATTTTTTTAATTTTTTTTGGGCCTGATAAGGATTGACCTTGGTCCTACGTATTCTCATTCAAAATGAGAAATCAGGGTTACGTAGTTCTTTAAAAGATATGAGAAACAATTGAGAAAATAATTTGATTTTTTGGAGGTGAACCTGACAAGGACTAGCCTTGCTCCTACGTATCTCACGGTGGAGAATCAAGGATTACGTAGTTCTTAAAAAGACTTTGTTTGAAAAAGTTTATATTTTTATATTTTTTTGAAATTTTATATATTTTTTGTATTTTTTGAATTACTTGAAAATACTTGTCACATGACGCGAGAGGTCGGACAGACACTAAAAGAGAAAGAAAACATTTTTTGGTATTTTTGAAAATGAGTGTCACACGGTGCGGACGACCGGACAGACACAATAAAGTGAAAGAGAACATTTTTATTATTTTTATTTTTTCTATTTTTTTACAATTTTTGGTAATTTTCAAATATTTTTGTTTTTTATGAAAGTGCATGAGTAATTAGGGAGAGGTACATGAAGTAAGTGAGGTGTGTTTATTAAAAGTGGTGGTACGATGAGTAAAATATAAAACAAGCCCAAAATAAGAGTAAAAAGTGTATGTAAGGGGTGTGAGATTAGTAATTGTGGAGGTGCGCGAGAAAGTGAATAATGCAGCGAAGCCCAACAAGCAACAAAACGAGGCGGGAGTGCAGGGTCGTAAAAATGGAGGCGCACGAAGAATAGCCATCCCAAGCCATAGCAAAGTCGTGGATGTGTAGAAACTTAATATTGGGGGTGTACGAGAAAAGCCACACAGACCCAATTTTTCCTCTACCCTAATAACCCTAATTAGCTAAACCTCTCATCACTTCACAAACGGTAGCCCCTTCTCTGATGCCTCAAGCCAACGAGCCACCAAGACAGGTGCCGCTGCCACAAGTCCCACGGTCGGCGAAACATGCCGCCGTCGACGCCAGCCACCACCGAAAGCATCGCCAATGAGAACCCAACTTCCCGAATCATCCCCTTCTCGTTTTTTCCCTGCGCGCGAGCCAAGGGTCACTCCTCCTTCCCGAAGACGCCACTGTTCTCCGTTTCTGATTTGTGCTCGGTGGGATGAATGGATTTGGGGAAGATGACGCATGAGTATTTGACACTGGAAAGGGGGTTCCGGTTCTCTGTTTTTTATCTTGGTTTCTATGCAGGTGGATTCGAACATTGAGGAAGAAAATATTGTTGTTATATGAAGGTATGAATCTGGAGGTGAAAGCTAAGACAGATTTGGGCTCATTCGTGTGCGAGAATGTGGACGAGATAGTGGTGAAAATAGGTCCTAGGAATGTTCACAACTTTGGCTATTTGGGTGGATATGGAAAATGGTGAGGATGGGTGAATAGAGGTTCTCTGGCTTTGGTTGTTTTGTGTAGATTGGAGGAATGGGGAATGAGGAATGTAAAACGTGTTGTGGTCAGATGGATGTAAATATGCTCTTGTGTATGTATTCTGGTTGCAGGTTGAAGTGATTCGATTCTGATCATTTTCTTTTATTCAGATGCAAGGCACAAGTATATATAAATGGAGGTGACAATAACTTTCATGGAATCCAGAATTAACAACCAACACTCGTTCAAGCGCATAACTAGTCACATACGTTTCAAATCACAATTACCCAAGATTCAAGTAGCGAACTTACCTTTTGGTGCTATTTCCTCTCCTGCTCGGAACTCCTTTTCTTGTGACACTCCCCGTCCCCTCCCTTTTGCCTTTTCTTTTATCTTCGTGCTCCTTTGCGTGCTCTTTTGCTCCCTGTTGTTCTCTCCTTGTTCTGTATTTTGTTCCTAAATTGTGTATCTCCTCCTCGAGTGTTCTTTTTTCTTTTATTTATGAGATCCTCTCTGTTTGTTCATGGTAGGGTGGGAAGTGGCGGTTGCTTACTCGCCTTGTTTTGTCACCAACAGAGCCACTTTTTCCCTTCAATCAATCCATGCCCCTCTGATTAGTCACTATGGCATTCCTTATCCCTGATGCAATTTATTTTTTGTATGGTAAGGTAGCTGCAGTTCAGCCAGTCCACCTTCCAGGGGGCGAAAAGAGGAAAGAGCTAGGCAATCAGTGTGCAGAAAATTAAATGCTCTGCAACTTCTTTCTCTTTGCTCTATCTTTTTTCTGTTTTTACGTCTTCTTTATCCCTTTTTTTTCAAATCCGTTCTTCTTTTTATCCTCTTTTTTAATCCGTTTTCCTTTTTTTAAATAATGAATAGTAAAAATAAAATAAAATAAATAATAATAAATACATATATATAAAATAATAATAAAAATAATAATGAAAATGAAGAGAATTGAAAACAAAATAAAAATAGATAAAATAAAAAGAAAATAAGATAAAAAGACAAAATAAAACACAATAAAATCAAAGTAAAATAAGATGGAAAATAAATAAATAAAATAAAAATAATAACAAAAGAATAATAATAATAAAAATAAAAATAAAAATAAAAATAATAAATAATAATAATAAATAAATATATAATCCGGACGAAATTGGGTGTTGACAGCTGTCCCTTTTTAGTTAGATTTTACTGATAATATGAAAATTGAATTTTTGTAATATCATAGTAAAAGATAAGTAAAGATAGAAACACTAATTTCGTTCGGGTTTTGACAAGGAAGAGGGTGAATAAGAAAAGAATTAAAGTGAACTGGACTGAACCAATCCTAAGAAAAGGGTCTTATCCAAAAGGGAGAGAGAAATCACTAACCATTCTATTAGAGAGGGTTGTAATGTTAGACAAACTTTGAATTTTTATTTATTTTGAATTTTGAAATTCCTTTTTTTTTAGATTTTTCTTCTTTTTTTTTCTTTTTTTCTTTGAAAATATTTTTTAGATTTTGCTTCTTCTTGAGATTTTTCTTTTTTATACGTGAATGAGATCATTCCAAAGGAGAGGGTTATGAAGAAAGGAGGATAGGGATAAAGTGTCATAACCTTGGCAGGGTGTCGTAACCCTGACTTAGAAGTGGTGGACAAGGTGTCGACACCTTGGTGCAGGGATCAGGGTGTCGTAACCCCGATATGCAGGACAAACAAGGTGTCAAAACCTTGGTGCAGGAATCAGGGTGTCATAACCCCAATAAGTGGGAGAAACAAGGTGTCGTAACCTTGGTTCAAGAATCAAGGTGTCGTAACCCCGATATGCAAGAGAAACAAGGTGTCAAAACCTTGGTGCAGGGATCAGGATGTCGTAACCCCGATTTGCAGGAGAAACAAGGTGTAGTAACCTTGATGCAGGGATCAGGGTATCGTAACCCCGATATGCAAGAGAAACAAGGTGTCAAAACCTTGGTGCAGGGATCAGGGTGTCGTAACCCCGATATGCAGGAGAAACAAGGTGTTGTAACCTTGGTGCAGGGATCAAGGTGTCGTAACCCCGATATGCAAGCAAAACAAGGTGTCAAAACCTTAGTGCAGAGATTAGGGTGTCGTAACCCCGATATGCAAGAGAAACAAGGTGTTGTAACCTTGATGCAAGGATCAGGGTGTCGTAACCCCGATATGCATGAGAAACAAGGTGTTGTAACCTTGGTGCAGGGATTAGGGTGTCGTAACCCCGATATACAGAAGAAACAAGGCGTCAAAACCTTGGTGCAGAGATCAGGGTGTCGTAACCCCGATATACAAGAGAAACAAGGTGTCGTAACCTTGGTGCATGGATCAGGGTGTCATAACCCCGATATGCAAGAGAGACAAGGTGTCAAAACCTTGGTGCATGGATCAGGGTGTCGTAACCCCTATATGTAAGAGAAGCTTGATTGATAAGAATTTTGTAACTTGGAGGAGGAAACCTGACTATATGTTGATCTTTTTGCACTTTTGAAAGGGAAGAGTTTGATAACCATTCATATGAATGAAGAGGGCTTTAATCTGATGATTTTTTTTTTTGGATTGATGTCAACACATGTTATGATTTTTTTTTTGCCACTAGGTGTCAAAACCTTATTGCTAGAATGAGGGTGTCAAAACCTTGATATGAAAAGCCGCATGCTTGGTGAAAAAAGTTGAATGTGTCTTGTCTTTTGTTCTTTTCATGCATGTCTGAGTCAATTGTTTCATTTATAATCATCAAATTCATATTTATTTTCAATGTTTCCTGAAAGTTAGGAATGTCATACTTATCGAGGTGTAATGCTCAAAATGTTAACTTGACTTTCTCTTTCGAAAAATGCGTGCACGCTTGCTCGGGTTCATGGAAGAGTGAAAAGCGAGAGATGTTTGGGAAGAGTTTGAAGGAGACTGAGATAACCATGTGGCCACATCATTTCTCTTACACTCCTAAAAGGGGATATAATTTGTGAATGTCAGGGTGAAAAACACAAGAAACCTAAAAATTGCCCTAGTTTTGGTATATGGGAAAGGGATGTGAGGATATGGATCAATGAGTGTTATGGTGAGATATTCACGTGAAACCCGGAAAGCTGCCCCAGCTTTGGTATTCATAGAAGAATTTTGATTGAACAAGGGGTTTTGTTTCCGAATATGGGGATTCATGAGCGTTGGGGTGAGAAATTTATGTGAGACTCACAAAATTGCCCCAGTTTTGGTGTATGGAGGAGAAATTGGATGAACAAGGGTGTTGTTTCAAAAGAGGTAGTGGAAATGGAAAGGATTGACTGAAAAGGATTGGATGAAAAGGATTGCCCTAGTTGGTTCGTTTTCCCTTTGCTTGCTTTTGACTAGATGATAAGGAGTTCTCTTCTTCCCGAGACATCATCATTTTTTCATTCTTTTTCACTATTGCATTTTTTTCATTCACTCAATTTTAACGATTGCATTGTCAGCCATGTCGCCTTATCAGAGAATTAAGCTTTCAGAAAATTAGAGCAATCATTTTTCAATCAGTGTGGACTTTTATTTGGCTTGTAACATGACTTTGGGTTGAAAGGTTTTGAAAGAAAGGACATAAAGGTCCAAATGAATGTTTATCAGTTATCACTTTTGAAACCTGGGTTATCATATAGGTATTGCATGACTTATTTGCCAACTTTTTGAACGCTGCACTTTTCTCAGATTTTATCTCCATTTTTCATTTGTCATCACTTGTGATTTCTTCCTTCTTCTTTTTTTGTTCTTCCTTGATGACTCCTTCATTTGATTACTGAGTGCTTTGTACGCGTGTTTTAAGTTAACCTTTACTATAATGATAACCCTGGTTTGAGGACATTTTTGAACAAAAACTTATTTTTGGCTCAATGGGGGTAGCAAGGGATAATTCTTACTTCTATGAATATAGACAGATGGCCACACATCATTTCAAACTCAAATTGCTTTATTTTCAAAAGATTAACTCCACGACAAAACTCGACGACCTTAACACAAGTTGCCTCCTTTTTTTCTTGTTTTTGTTTTTTTTTCTTCTTCCCCTTTTTTTTTGCTCAAACTGCCCTCTTGGGTTTTCAATCTAGCAAATTATTTGATTTGTCCCAATGGATTAAGAGATCACCTTAGTAGCACAAGCGAGGATAACCTTGGCAAATTTGCCCGAATATGAAGGTTTGGGTTTATTAATGTGGGCGGTAGAAACGATGTTACGGCAGATCCTTTATTTTGGGAAAGCGAAGGGTGAAGGATTTCAAGCAATAGGTGCACGAATATTTCAAAAGAAAACACCAAGTAGTTCTTGATTAAAACATTTGACCTCCAAAAAGCATGATACCCCATTATTCTTTTCTTCTTTTTGATTATTCATTTTCCTGTTTTTTTTTTTTTTGAAAGACATGAATTTGACAATTTGCAAGAAAACCAAATGACTCAGAACGCGTTGCTTTTGACCTCCATTTTTTGTCATTACTTTCTTCATTAATTTCATCTTTCATTCTTTTCCGCGACACCCTTTTAGGACTTGTTTTCAAGTAAAACTAGGAGAAACCTCGTGATGACTAAACACAGCGAAGTTCATGAATGAAACCGTGTCATTAATGAGCAAAGTCCTCATAGCAAGCAAACAAAACAACATCAATTTCACTGTTACAATGAATTATGCCTTCTTATGTGGTCCTAAAGCCCACTTCATTTCTCCATAGCATTTGCAAAGGCGTTGCCATACCTTGCCTCAGTGGTCAGTTGATTTCATTCAAACTTTAACTGTCCTGAATCAATCAAGGACTGCACTTTACTCTTGAGTCCCCAACAATTTTCGGTTGAATGACCAATAGCCCCTCCATGACAATCACATCTTTCATCTACGTCATAAGTTTTGGGGTACGGGGGCTTGACAGGCTTCATCGGGCAAATAGAGGCCAAACCTCTTTGGAGAAGACTTGGGAGCAATGCTGTATAGGTCATAGGGATAGGAGTGAAACTCACAAGCCTATTGTCTTGATTAACATTTCCCTATACAACGGTTCGGTGGGAAGTTGAGTCAAGGTCGGGTCTCCTATTTTATCCTAGAAAGGCTCCAAAATGAGGGTAGGTCAAGGGTATTTGAGCGGTGGAATGTGATTGAGCTTTTCCATCTCTCCTCTTCCCAGGTTTAGAACTAGACTCGTTCACACTTGCTACCATGGTAGAAGCATGTGCGATCTTCCCTGTCTTCACACCAATTTCAATTCTTTCTCCAATTATGACCAAGTCTGCAAAGCTTGAGGAAACATTACTCATCATACGCTCATAGAAGGGTGATTCCAGAGTGCTTATAAACATAGTTGTCATCTCTTTATCAGGCAAAGGTGGCACTACTTGAGCAGCAATCTCTCTCCACCTCCGAGCATACTCTTTGAACGGCTCGAACTCCTTCTTCGCCATATTTTACAGATGTAAGCTATTAGGCATTGCATCACTATTGTATCCATATTGCCTCAAGAATGCATAAGCCAGATCTTTCCATGAACGAATGTGAGTCGGTTCCAAAAGCGTATACCAATTCAGAGCGATGCTAGTTAAGCTTTCCTGGAAGAAGTGAATTAGTAGTTTTTCATCATGAGCATAAGCAGTTATTTTCCGACAAAACATGGTTATATGGTTATTTGGACAAGTGTTCCCTCGATACTTCTCAAACTCCGGCAACTTGAACTTTGGGGGTATCACCATGTCTTGGACCAAGCATAGTCAACAAGCATCACTGAATGCAAAATTCCTTTCTCTTTCTATGGCTTTCAACCTCTTCTCAAGCATTTCTAATTTACTCTCTTCGTCCTTAACGTCCCCAAGCGCAGCGACAAACTTCACCTCGTGTTGCTTTGTCTCTATTATGTTCACGATATCTAGATGAGTGGTTTCCCTAAAACATGTGAAAGTAGCAGCTTCAAGCTTATTTTCTTCATCAACCGCACTATTTTCGGCATTTTGAACGTAAACTTTCCTCGAGTCCACTCTAGGGGGTGGAGTGTAATTTGAAGGGAGGCTAGATGGAAGACAAGTTTGGTTTCCCTGAACCCTGTGTTGTTGTGGTGGTGTGCATGTCTTTCCAGGGTTTTGCATGGCATTCAAGGCCTCCAAGATTTGACTCATCTGACTCCTCAATTGTTGGATATCGACCTTCATCATTTCTTAGGTTTCTCCTTGGTTTTCCATGATTTTGCGATAGGGTCGCGTCCTGTAGGGTGTCTAGGAGATTTAGCCATATTTTACTTTCATTTTAGTTGAATTTTATTGAGTGAAATGGATAAAGAAATAACAAAAAGGAAATGGAAAGAAAAAGAAAAGACGACGTAATGCAATCACTTCTAGTTAGAAATTATAAAGTTGTGAAAAACACCATCACAAGTGTAAGACCCGTAGGATTAAATTAATTAAATAAATAATTAATTAATAAATACGGGTGGGGAAATAATTATGACATTAAATTATGGTTAGTATGACGTGGAAAAGTACTAGCTCAAGTGGTTGAGAGTACTTTGTTTGTGTGAGAGGACTTGGGTTTGAGTCCTATGTATGCTAACTTTTAGATATTATTGTTTTATTATTTAAATCTATGTAATCATGTTCTGGCATAATATGATAATTGAATTATGATTGTTAGCATGAAATATGAATTTGGCATGATGGTTGATATTGATTTGGCAATTGCATGGGTATGGGTTCAAGTCTTGGGAAACCCAAATTAGACACTCTTTTTGCTAGTTTTGGGTTTGGCATGAAGGTGAAGGGTTAGCGTAAACCCTAGAGAAAGTAGTAGCCAAGGGTGGCTGTAAAAACACTCCATAATGGGAGATTGAATGGTCATTAACGTTCAAATTAAGTGGCAGATTGTTTTTAACCCTTTCCCTAACCTTAAGTTCCCATTTAAAAGGCCAAAGTGAAGTTTTTGAAAGGGTTTGGAAATATTAGAAGTGGCACCAGAAACAAAGCACGAAAATTACTGAGATTAGTGAGTGGGAGTGAGTTTTGGGGCTGGTTGAGGGGAAGCCAAGAGGAGGACCATTGGTGATTGTTGGGAGCTCTCAAGTATTTCAATTTAAGCGAAGGAATTCCAGGTTAGGGGAGCTGGACTTCGTAATCTTATGCTTATTATTAAATAGTGTGTGATGTATGATATATTGGATTGTCTGTGCATTGTTAATTCTGTGAAACTCTGCATTTTCTGGAATTTTCCAGAAACTGCCTGGCGGGTGACGAACCACCGCCAGGCGACTCATGCAAATTGGTGTGTCTGGGTTCCTGGAAGAGGAACCGCCTGGCGGCACACTCCCGGTTGCCAGGCGTCTTAGCCACTTTCTGGGTCTGTTGATGAAGCGCCTGGCAGGACTGGTTGAACCGCCAGGCGGTGCGAGGTAATCTGACTCATTTTTGGGTTTTCTGGAATTCTAGGCTAAATCTAATCGGGGCAAAAGTCAGCGGGGAATCGTATAGAGTGATAATGTTAACCAACAGTAGGTATAGTCACCTAATTAATGGCTTAAATGAATGGAACAGTGTGTGTAAGTTTAGGGTTGAAGGTGTGATATCTTTGATTGCTATTTGAACTGAATTACCGTGAATTGGACATAGGAATAAGGATCAGTGTGATTAAAATATGTAGTTCTTGTGATTGTACTTGAACTGGATTGCATTGTAGTGGGAATTCACAAGGGTGAAGAAATGGTGGGATTTTGGGTGCGGGAAAAATCTGGAAAAATATCCAGATGGTAAGCAACGCGTGGCGGCACGGGGGCTGGCCGCCAGGTGCCAGTGCAATGGCAGAGATGTTGTAGGTTGAAGTGTTGTGTGCTGAGGTTGGATTCTGTTTTCCGTTGGGTTGGGATCAGTGGATGGAAATTGTGATAGTTGGGATGGTTTGACGAGGGAGTTGTGTATGAACTACAAGGGTGAGAAATTCCTTAGGAGGTGGTGATATCGAATATTGGAGGTCTTTCTATATTATGGCGTAGTAGAGATTCTGAATACTGGTTAAGTTGGGTACAAGGGGGTTTAGCGAATTGACCAATTATTGTGGATGAGAGTCCAAACAGTGAAAGAGGTTTGACAACAACTTAATGGTAAAGAATCTAAGAGTACCAATAGGTTAAGAAGGAAGGAGCTTAATATCGTAATTGAATGAGTCCTGTTATCAAGCTAGGGAGTGAGGATTTGACCTCACCATTGTTAGTAACCATTTAAGTTAAATAATATTGGGGATTGATCAAATGGAAATGAGGTAAGAAACTGTGTTAAACTTGAACAGAAAAACCAGTACGCGTTGTACTATCATGGCGCCTGGCGGTGGGACCTGGACCGCCAGGCGGTAGCGGGATCACAGTGGGGTCTCGAGGCTTGGTGCGCCTGGCGGCGGGGGCAGTTTCGCCAGGCGGTTGCTGTTGCAAGAGAAATTTAAAGGCGTTGTGCGCCTAGCGGTACGCGACACCCGCCAAGCGGTCTGAGAGCTGGCAGCGCCTGGCGGTACATGTCACCCGCTTGGCGATTTATGCTGCAGTAGCTTTGAATTTTGGTTGTGAATTTTGTGATCTACAAGACGTCTAGCGGTGCTTTAAAGGTGGGTTTGCTGAGTTCCTTGAGTTGTGGCTCAGAACGTATCCCTTGAGTTGTGGCTCGGGATAGGGGTTAAGCACGTTGTATTCCTTGAGTTGTGGCTCGGAATAGCATCTCTTGAGTTGTGGCTCGGGATGGCGGATGAACACAAGGAACCCTTGAGTTGTGGCTCGGGTTGGCGAGTGTTGCCGGTGTGAGTGTGCTGGTTGTGGCCAGTACGGATGGGTCCAGATAGATTGCCCTCCTCGGTTGTTGGTTGACGAGTTTGGTAGTCTTGGGACGATACGGACTATGTTCGTATATGGGAACTCTACCTGGCGTTGCGGTGTATGATCCGTAACATTGTTTCTCGCACGTGCTCTGTCGGTTGTGCTCGATAGGTATGGCAGCATGTCACCTTGAAGTAATCAATAGACGATGTAGAACACGAATAATCTGATTGGGGGTCAAATAGTAGGAATAAAAGTATAGACCAATGTGGGATGTCAAGTTAAGTACTATGATACGTGTGTATGTAGCTATATATGTTTGTAACCTTATATATATATATATATATATATATATATATATATATATATATATATATATATATATATATATATTATTTATCTGCTAAGCTCATCCTATCTGCGTGTGTTTGGCGATGATCGTGTACGCGATACACGAGAGCAAATGTTGTTGATGCATGTGACTCAGGTGCAGCTTAGTCGCGGAGAGGGGTTTGACTTGGGAAATTCTTATGTTTTATTTATTTCTTTTGAAAACAATTGTAAACCCTGAAGGGTGATTTTATACCATTGTTCTTTAGTTTGGATCGTATGATTATGAACTCTATTTGCTCATTTAATAAATTTTTAAATTTTCCCGCGCTTTGGGAAAATGAGGTATTATTAAATGCGCTGAGTATTTTATTTTCTTTATTTTATTTATAAATTCGTAATATCCTGACGGAATGTTACAACAAGCATAATGGAAACTAGCACAAAACGGAGTCAACAATGTGATCCATACAAGAAAGCATCCAAGTGCATAACAATTGAAACACAGGAAGTCATGATTAATTATCTTGAGCCCTAGTCATCACATTCTTCATTTCTTCCATCAGCTTCTTGCAGTGGTTGAGGAAAGCTTCAATCCCCTTAGGTGGGTTAAAAATCGGCATTGCAGACTCAGCATCAGCTAATAACTTAGGGACATTTTTGATGGCTTCATTAACAAGGGAGGCTAGCTGTGAGAAACATATCTTCCAGTGCTCTGTAATTCGTCCTTGTTCCACGACATATTCATTCACCGGAATCATCAATTCTCGATGTCTTTTTTCTGATTCTGCATGATGCAAACGTTCTTTCTCTAATTTCGCCACTTCTTCTTCCACACGCTACTCGGCATCATTAAGTTTGATCTGTATGTCCCGCAACTTTTCCAGTGCTTCTTGCTTGTCCCTCTTGAATTCATCACACAAGTCTTTTCTAACACGCTCTGATATCTCTATTATACCGCACTCCATGGATTTCCACCTCAGCTCAGCATTAACTGATGTTAGGTCTTGTTTCTGCTTTCTTATCAACTCTTCATGCACCCACTCGCTTTCCATCTTATCATGTTTGAGGTTTGCATAATTTTGTTGTAGGTTTCGAAGGTCATTGGTCAACGTGATATTTTCCTGCTTCGTCCTCTCTAGTTCTGCCCTCAGCAACTTCGCTTGTTGAACCTCAGCATTCAACAACCTCTTTTCAACATTCGAGTCTGGAGAAATCAACTTGAATGGCAACTTGACTTCCTTAACCCTTGTTGCAAGCCATTGGTTGTAAGGAATTCTTTCATCAACAGTCCATGATCTTTGGTCCCCCTCTGCACGAACAATATTGCCCCAAGCGTCTCTAATTTGGTGAAGCACTTCAGCAAAAGTCCCTTCCTCGTAATAAATTCGCAATGTGGCGAGCAATGTAGGTGTTGGCGATCCTCTCATAGGATACCCAAATTGTCTTTGTGCTAGCAAAGGATTGTAATTCATACAACACCAGATGCCCATAAGGGGCACATTAGGGTAACACACCATCTAATCTTCTTCTCACTTAAGCTTGCACAGAGTTGTGCCCATTCATTGGCCCCTTCTATCTCTGGTTTACATTGTAGTAGCTCCTCCACAGGACATGTAGCATTCAAAGTGCCCTGACTCACACGAGAGATGAACCATACATACAACACCGGTAAACAACATAACATCTTCCTTCTCTTAAGCTCATGACATTGATTCAAAGTCCCATACACCTCTGTTGGAATGGCAGGGACAGGATTTTCAAAATGACTTTTGTATCCCACAAACGCATTCATGGCAGCACAGTCAACAAAATTCTCGACATTAGGAAAAAGCATGACACCATAGAGGATTAAAGCCAGTACATCCATAAATGTTTCCCATTTTCCCCCCAGCTAACTGGTGCAAGTACCACTCGAGGTATTCTTGAGGAATGCCCCTTGCTTTGCCCTTAATTGTGAGTTTGCTTTCCAACTTCATAGGGTGTATCTTCATTATTTCAGACAACATCAAGACAGGGGTATATTGTCTGAGGTAGTTATATGGAGCATTGCCTTCGAGAGGCATATCCAAAATCTGCTCTCGATTGTTGGTGCTAACTGAAAGTCTTGAAAAGTAAAACATCTTAGGGGTGGGTCATAGTACTGAGCTAAAACAGTAATCGTTGATGTTTGGACCTCCACCTCTAACAGGTTCAACAAATTTCCATATTTTCCCCTGAATGCATCCCTCTGGGTCGACTTCATTCTCTTCACTAGTTCTCGGAGACCACTCAGATTACCTTCCTTTGCTTTGATCGATATCCTTTTCTTCAAATTGTTTGCACTTGAATGCTCCCCGTCTCCAAATCCCATGTTAGTTTCCATTTTCTTTTGAGGACTTAATCACAACTTTAAAATTTGCTACCTAGAACCAACAAAATGCGACAAGACCATGAAAAAGTATGGAGAAAAAAAGAAAAGAATGAGAAAATAAAATAAAAAAAGATGTATGAGATGATAGGGTGATATGTACAAGATGCATAGACAAAAGCTAAAGATACAAATTATAGTTATAAACTGCACACATCTCCCTTTGTGCCTTAGCGGAGGTTCGACGCTTAAGATCTAAGACGAAGTTGGGACTGAATTGAACAAAAATAACAAAAATTGGGACTAAATTGAACAAAATTAACGAAAATTGGGACCAAATTGAATATAAGCCACGAGATACTACCATGTGTCACAATGCTGACTTGACACGTGGACAACATTTTTAAAATTAAAAAATTAAAAAAAAAATTAAAAAAATTAAAAAAAACACAGAG
>Ga0214544_1006220_pt1 | contig 22265 bp, 10 predicted proteins | sample CNSS3metaG_FD_160074 | JGI IMG/M metagenome (GOLD analysis project Ga0214544, IMG submission 160074) | Root nodule microbial communities from cowpea collected in UCLA plant growth center, Los Angeles, California, USA - CNSS3 | ecosystem: Host-associated > Plants > Roots > Nodule | place: USA...
TCAAATATCCAAATATATATATATATATATATATATACCAAAAAAATGCTATTTTTAAAAAAAATACCATATTGATTATATATAATAAATATTGAACTTAATTAAAAGAAAAATATACATAAAAGTAAATTAAAGATGTAAATATGGAAAACAAATTAATTAAGTCAATAATTTATGTTCTGCAAAAATAATAAAATACTAATTTTAATTTAATTATTTTATTATTAACATAGTAATTTAATCTCTTCAATTTTAAAATCGAATCATGTTGTTTTTCTCGTACAATCAAGAGAGAAGGCATAGAGACCATTTGTTAAGACATCTCCATTATAAATCTAAGCTAAGAAAACGGTAACAGCAATACTTTTAGAAGTTAAGAAAAATAAAAAATAAAAAACTTTTGATAATAAATAATCCAAATGAGCTTAATCAATTAAATAGAGGAATCAAATTAATAATTTAATATATTATCTAATATCACTGAATGAACTCTCATTTGTATTAGGTCATTAATGACCAATGTAAAGTTTATTGAAATACCAAACATGAATCATCTTCATTGAAAAAATGTAAAGAGAATACGATGACAACAAATATTTTTATAATTTGATCTTTAATAAATTCGATAAGAAAATTACTTTTGTTATTGTAATTAAAATATTTTTAATTATTTAGAAACATAGGATAAGAGAGCAAACATTGAAAAAATGAGGACTTTCCGGATACGGAAATTAGAAAACGAGATTTCATATTCTCTTATGAAAAATCTGCTAAATTTCAGTCACTGATATATCAAAATTTCATGTCTTTAAAAATATTTTGATTCTAGCAGAACACGTGATCAGGAAACAGGCCCAAGTGAAGCCATGGGATTGATTCTAAACATGAAAGTATAATGTTTGAAGAAATGACACAGTGATCTAGCCATTAAATAATGACATAACTACAAGAGCATTGGGAACAAACCTAGCCTCATCTTCACATTCTTCTGCTATAAAACAGAACAAAATGATGATCGAATAATATGTATAAAAAGAAAATTCATTAAAAAACTTGAATTTTCTATGCTGCAGAACCACCATGATCCTTCTCAATATGTTCCACTAGGGATACCGGGTCAACAAACCCTCTACTACACTTGGGGCACGCATCAATCTTCTTAACCCCTAATGGTTTCCCATTGCTTTCATGAACTTTTTGCACATGATCCACCAAAGAAATCGCAGAGGAAAACTTTACACCACATTGAGGGCAAGTTTCCTCTTGAAGATCATTTTTATTTCCACTGCCACTGTTCGGTCCCGCACCATCCCTTGCTGCCAGCCAAACTTGGTTAATTTCATTGCTCAATTTTGACATGCTCGCTTCAGCCGAGGCACGAATGTTAGAAGCCACACTGAGAAAGCTTGAAGTCCATTTAGATGATGCTGTGGAAGTTAAATTGGGTTTTGGCTCCTCTCTTTTAGTCGTAGTAAATAAACCCATGAATGAATAACTTGTCTCTAACTTTTTGGGACCAGAACATTTGTGATCAGAGCCAAAGCGGTGCTTCAAACAATGGTCTTCCAAGCAATCCCTGCACTTGATTGTGTTGGAGAAAACCAATACCTCTCTGCATCCAGGGGCAGGGCATTTTCTCTTCTTTGTCACTTTCTGGTAATTTGATGGATCACAATCAATGTTAACATGATGGTCCCAAGCTATGTTGGGATCTTGATCTGGAATGAGGCGAACTCCTTTTGCGCAGAGGGGACATATGACAACTTTGACATCGTCTTTGTTGGGCTTTGTGCACTTGTGCTCAATATAACCTCGGTGCTCCAAACAAAATATCTGCAAGAAATTGTGCATTTGTGTTAGCTCAACCAAAGAGTTCATAAATTGTTAGAAGTTTCATTGCATTCTTTTCAATTTTGCAAATGTTGTGTTCCCATTATTTTTCCAGCAAATTTTACTCTCCCACTCGTTTAATTGGATAGTTTTGCTAATTTAACCCGGATATTAATGGAAATATGGACGTGACAATATTTTACTTTATTATTGTCCTGTAATGTCTGCATATTCGTGATAATATAACTTTACTGGTCTTTTGCATTACCACTTCAACATTCTTGTTAAACAATATTAGAGGTTTAGGTTACAAGATAGATCAAAATTACGATTAGTTGAAAAAAATTTACTGAGAGTCAAGTAACACTCTTTCATGATTTCCGATGCATTATCTCTGACAATAACAATTTATATTTATAAATCTCCTGATCAATGCCTTTACTCAACAAGACCCTTAGATCGATAGGATCAAATACACACAAAAAAAAAACCAAGAAATTCACAAAAATTTGAGGAAATGAGTGAAAGTGTAATTGTAAACGAGAAGATACCAGTTTCTTTATTTTATTTTATTCAGAGTCACGATACAAAACAAAATCAACTTCATTAATGATGATGATAAATTTCTATAGGGAATCCAGCATTAGAAACACCATTACTAGATCTTGTAATTATGTTTCTTTCATTCATGCGCAAATTTGAAACTGAAATTTGAAATTGGATGTGAATTTAATGACCTTTGGCAGCTAAAAACGCGGAAATATAAATTATTGAATGTAATCATATAATGATGAAATAGACAGAGTATAAGCATATAAATTAATAGAAAAGAAAAAGAAGAAAGAAAGAGAGTGAGGGATAATTGAAAAACCTGATTACAGCGATCGCATGTGAAGGGCAAGAAATCAAGTTGCCTGCAATCGGAAACAGAACAATGCTTGCCGAGATTTGGAAATTCCGGAGTCCCCATCGGAATTAAGATTTACCCAACGCAGAGGAGAGAAAACGAATTTTCTCCCTCTCTGCCCCTCTCTCCTTCCCTTCAGAAATTAAAAATCGAATGTGAATTTTGAGAGAGAAATTTTTTGGTTGAATTGAGAGGATATAGCGTGGAAAGAAAGAGATGACAGAGCTAACCAGAAATCCAGGAAAAGGAGGGAATCGTCTCCTTTAAAACTCATCTAATCTCACCTAATCTATTAATAAAATATAATTAGCAAGAGTATAAACTATTTTAATTTTTTGATTAATTCCGACAATAATATAACACACTAATTGGTTCTTGTTCTGCCGTTTCCACTCCGTCGCTTCAGTGTGTCCAAACATGAACATCAACATGTTACGAAATTGAACAGAACAACCATTCTGATTGAAATATTAAAGCATTAGTACATCAGGTAACTCTTAAAAGGATAAAAATGATAATATCGGTTATTAATGAATATTCAATTTAGCATAGTTGTCAACAAATCACTCAAATTCTTTTAAAATAGTGGACATACTATACATTTTTTTTCATGACTACGTATGTTATCGCACGTTTTTACTTTTATTCAATGATAATTAAAAATAATAATAAAATCATTATTATTATAACAAAAATAAATATTAATAATTGTTATAATTTATTATACATGGTTTTTATTTATTGTGTACATAATTTATTATATATAATTTAGTTTAAGAAAAGATTAAATTTAAAGAAGTAATCAAACCGAAAAAATATTAAATTTAAAAAAAATCATTTAAAGAGCAAAATTGGTAAATAAATACTTTAATTCAAAATATCATTAATTAAAGAATAAGATTAGAAACCAAATGTGCTAGTTGGTCCTAGTTGAGAGTTGTAGTGGGTCGAATAGGAACAAAGCTTAAGTCGATTCGGTTCGAGTCAAGATTCGAGATGGATCAATTCAGGTTAAAGATCAGATGAGTTTGTCAAGATCGATGGTCGGGAGGAATCGATCTGGACCAAAGATCAAGTTAAGTCAACTCAAATCAAGATTGAGATGAGTTTGTTGGATCAAATGTCAAGACAAGTCAATCCAATCAAAGATTGAAACAAGTTGTTCAAGAATAAATGGTAAAACTGAGTTATTAAAAAAGAATTAAAATATAATATTTCCTTAGTAGAAAAATCAAAATGCTCTATTCGAACAAAAAAAAAATATAAGATATTTCAATTACTTCATTCAAACAAAGTATTTAAAGAATGAAGAAAATTGAATTGTAAGTAATTTAAATATCATGTATTTTAATTTCTTATAATTGCTAAAATTCTTTATCCAAACACAATGTAGATGAATTGCACCCATAATGTAAAACATGATTCAAGAACAATTAGTTTTGGTGATAGAACAAATATTACACTTTAGATTAATTGTACCCATAATTTGTAACAATTTGTCACATTTCCTTTCATTTACATGTGATTTATCATTGGCAGCATTTGAATTTACAAACAAATGTTTAAGCCTTGGAATGATCAAAAAATACCACACAACATCCATATAGGGTTATCCTTTGTCATGGCATGTTCGTTTTTCAGTTTATATCGTGATAACTCACATTTTTAAACATTTTCAACCATTCAAAATTGTTTCCTATATAATATGTAATTATTAGAACATGTATGCGTTTTTTTTATACTTTATACTCATAAACAAAATATCTTCTTCTCATGAATACAATTAGATAATGTATTTCCTATAACAAAAATAAATTATTAAATCGGTTCATTTATTGGTTGTCTTAAAATTCATCAACTTTAACATCATTGACAATTATGTAAACTGTGAACTTAGTTGATGGAAGATACAAGGAACTTTCTACGTTCCTGAACATAGTTTCATATACAGCTTGAACAAAGGATTTTGCTCCAAAAACACTAATCAAATATTTCAATCAAATTTCCTCCGCAGGATCATCCACCGTGGAATCAAATAATTTACCATGTCATGTTCAAGTTGTATAATTTCACACATAACCTTCACACGAAAAGATCCTTAATTTTTGTAGCATCAACTTTACTCCCTCTTAGACAATTATCATAAGGACACCTAAACTTTACTCCACCAGCACTACTATAATTATCACATTATGCAAATTGTATAATTTTTTTTTCTCACTGTACTCATCATTTATGTCTGCTAAATTAATCTAATTTCAATCCATATGTACATAATCGGCATTAGCATTATGTGTAGTTTAAATTAATGTAACTCCAACTTTAAAAAAAAAAATGTAACCCCTGTTAAAAAAGGTTAACTTTTCATAGCTAATTTGTACATAACTTTTAATACATATTTCTTATACTTCACAAAATTTTGATAGTATTTTTCAGTAATCTTCACGTGCACAAAATAAAAATGATAATCAACCATAATTAAATATATATTTGAATATCAACATAAAATATAATGAACCAAATTTCATTAAACATGTGAAATATAAATTGAAATATATGTACTAATGAGCTATTAAAAAATGGTTAATATTTCTAAAGTGTCATCAAATATGCATAAGGAGATTAACATATAAAATAAAATGAATCAAATTTTATGAAATATAAATTAAAATATATGTACTAGTAAACTGCTAAAAAAACTATTAATTTTCTTAAACTATCCAATCAGATAATTTAAGATTCCATACAACAATTATCAATACCTTTTCCTCTTATCTTTATATGAATAAATGTTTAAATACTATTTTAAATTTTCATCCAATTTGTTCAATGTGATCCTCTTTATTTTTTTTTATGTTCAATAAAGTTTCAATTTTAGTTAATTTAGTCCTATTTTGTAATGATGCTTAAATGGTTAATAAAATGTAAATAATGTATGTTATGTGTCAGTTCGTGATTTTTTTTTTAAAATTTTTTTATTTTTTTTCTAAATTTTGAAAAAAGATTGTCTACATGTCAAATCAACATCATGTCATATTGTAGTGTCAGTGTCATATATCAATATCATATGTGAATGTCTTATATTCAATTTAGTCTTAATTTTCGTTAATTTGTCCACCCTCGATTTTTTTTTTCAAAATGAAACAATTTTATTTCTTTCTAGATTGATAGTAGATTTAATTTTTATATAAATGTTTTACTATTTTTTATTAAAATTCAAGTTTTCACTAAATATTTTTTTCATTATTTTTAAACCAACTCTAACTATATTATTATAATATAAAAAATATGGTAAAAGTTGATTTAAAAACAGGGTTAGACTTGGTTAGAAAAAAAAGGACTAGAGTTAAATTAAAACTAAATTAAAACTAGAAGAAAAATTCTTGATATTTTTAAATCAACTATAACTCTATCTTTTACATGTAAAAAAAAATCAAACATAAATCTAATAATTATATTTTAGTAATATAGTTAAAGTTGATTTAAAAGTAATTAAAGAAATATTTAATAAAAATGTGAATTTTAATAAAAAAATAAGTATAACATTTATATAAAAGTTAAATTTGGTTTCAATTTAGAAAAAAAAAAAATTATTTTGAAAAAAAGAAAGGAGTGAATTGAATAAATTAACAAAAACTGGGACTTAATTAGATATAAGACACTGATACTTGATATTGATAGTTTACACAGCTACTACCTTACATGATGCTAACTTGACACGAGAACAAATTTTTTTAAATAACAAAAATTTTAAAAATAAAAAAAAATGAATTAATAAGGTCACATCGGTTAATAACTTAAAAATGGTTACAATAAAAGATTAAATTGAAAAAAAAATACATGATTTAAACCATAATATTGTTTCATACTATGGATAGAGATAGTTGATAACTTTTTTTTAATTGAATCTCAAATGAAAAATTAAGAATCAACTCAATATAAAAGAAATACGAGGAACATAAAAACATCTTATCTCACCAGTCATTACAATAATGTAATTTTAAAGTTAAATGAAATAAACTAATTTTACCCATTTAACGAATCAATCTTCAAGTAACTATAGTACATACAACTTTTATTTCAACTAGATAAAATTCTACAATTTTATCAAATTAAAAAAAAAACTATTTCTAGATTCACAATTTTAAATTTATGCATTTTTTTTTTTAAATTTTGATGACAAAACTTAAAATATTAATTTCTATAAAATAAGCAATTTAATTTATCAAAGTCTTCCTCTTATTTAATACCAATGCGTTAAAAAAAAATAATGCAACAATTAAAATATGATTCAAAATGGAATATACAATTAAAAACAATCACTCAATAAACAACCATATTTAAAAAAAAAAATCAAAACAAGAAAAAGACCTACTTAAGATTTGAATTAGAATGGAACGGTGGTATGGTAGCACGACAATGTGAACATGATAGTTCAGTTAGAAGCAGCTTGCGACGATAGCGGTGAGATACGAATGAGCGACGACAGCGACAACGTTGAGAGCGAATGAAAACGACCGATGAAAACGTTGGAGAGAGAGAAGCGAAATAAAGGAACAACGCTGCGGAGAAAACACGAGCACGAAGAAAGATAAAATGAAGCACAAAGAAAAACACGCCTAAACCTTTACATGATGTGAAGATGGTTGGTTTGAATTTGCAGATCGCTCGATTGTCCCGTAGAAAAGATGCAGCAGTTCATAATTCAAGTGAGATTCTTTAGGTGACAACTATGAGATGTACTAAATCATAATTCATGTGTAAGATTCTTTATGCGACAACTATGAAAAAGATTATTGCAGATAATATTAATTATTTTATGTCATGGTTAAATCGAGTTATAATTAAATTGTGGTATTTGAACCTCTATTACTCAACTTAAATAAAAAATTTGTATTCTGATTCATAATTATAATTTTTGATTTAGTAATAAGCCCTTATACTAATCTAAATGATTTCATAGGAATCGTCTTCACATGAGTCATAATTGTTAATTTGCACTACTGAATCAACATGCAAGTAATAATGCCTGAAACAGTGACACGTAAACTATACACCCACAAGTGTCATCTACCATACCCCTTAGAGAAACATAACCAAATTTACCCAAAAATACAGAAAATAAATATGGGAATCACAGAAAGAAAAATATACTGTTTTGAAGAAAAAAATTGTGGTTTTTCCTTATCTTGATACTAGAACAAACATATCTGAGTCAAGCAAATTACGATGGTCCATGGTCTGTCTGAAGAGTCACATTGAGGGATGTCCCTTCTCTTGAATGCTCAGGTGATCGTACACATTAAAGTTTCTACTACTTGACAAACCACCAATTTGAGTCGCAGAGGGGAATGCAGAGCTCATAACTCTCAAAATGCTAAAGACATATAAGAGACAAGGAAAAGCCCAGGGAAAATTTCGAGAGGAAAAACAAACAAAATCACCATGTTCTTTGGGGGGTCACAGTCTCACAGACTAAAAGATTGAACATTAACATGTGACATCACAAAGGACAAACTAGGGAAGAGAAATCAAATAATTTGAGGGTGAGGTTGCAAATTGCAATGCAGTCCATTGAATCCCTCTGACAAGCTATAAGTCCCATTTCAAACCATATATTATTAATGAGTTAATGTGGAGTCAGAAGCTTTTGGCCTTCATCTATGTTTCGCACCTCAAAAGTCACACCTTCTTTTATTTTACAAGGAAACCAGTCAAATAAAGCAGACCAACAAAAAAGAAATGCAACATAATAACATAAAAAGACCAAAGACAAAAAAAATGACATGTATTCATAACCACTGGAATCCTATTTTATAGCTACAACAACACATTTTCTCACTTATTTATCAGTAGTAGTTAATGATACCCCACTCACTTTGACACTATCACTGTGTACTCTATGCTTGACATTCAGAAACCAGAATCCAACTTTGTGCTGTCTCATTTCCCCATTTTTCTCTTATTGCTTAACTTGCAATAAATATATGCCATTATAGGCTCACCATTTTCAACTGGGCCAATAAAGATTTCATCTTTATATTCAGGGTTGTGTTGGGGTTGAGCAGAATCATTTTGTTGAAGATGGGGAGTGAAATGCAGCCCTTTGTTGAGACACCACCCAAAGTGGTGGAACCAAACCGGTATTCACATAGGTCAATTGAGACACTGGTGGTGGTCATAGCAGTGATCACAATAGTGGGTGTGATTGCAGGAATGATTGCTAGACTTTGTGGTGGAAGACACTTTGGGGGCAATGGGGAGAACGACATAGAAGGTTGGGTTGAAAAGAAGTGTAGAAGTTGCATTGATGGAGGACTTCCACCTCCACCTCCACCAGAAGAACCAAAGCCAGCACCATCACCAGCACCAACACCAGCACCAGCAGAGGATGCAAGTAAATGAATCAGAAAGGCTCTTATCAGATGCATTCTATTCTAACACAAACATTGTAAGTCAGTATAGAAGTTGATAAATGCTTGCTTTGGCTAGCCAAGTGATGATACAAATGTTGGGGAAAAGTTACATAGCTGATGTATAGAGTAGCATTGTGTCAGTTGCAGAACCTATATTCATGTTAGATTCACCTAGTTGTGCTATTGAACTTTCTGTTTTGGTTTTATTTTGTTGCTCATTCATTTCTTCTTCTTCAAACACCATTGTCCCAGTAAAAGAGCTTATTTCAGTTTCTTCAAACAAAACATCTTCCAACATTTGCAGAGATGTATATCATGCTAGTAGTGCTACTTGGAGATTCACAGAATATTAATCAACCAAATTAAATCTGAAATTTTGTCTTTGTGCATTAAAGCCATTTTTTATCTGTCTGTAGCTTATCTTAGTTGAAAGTTGGTTGAAGTGAAGTGATTGTTTTAGGAAAAGGACACTACAGTTTTTCAGCATTATTACAAGAGATTTATTTTTGAAATATGACACTGTTGTTTATGAGCAAGTTAGTGGAGTAAGTTATGATGAGAAGGTTTAATTTGTGTCCCAGAAATCTTCAGGAGATTGCTACTTTGGCCCCTTAGATTTTACTTTTTTTCATAGAATCTGAAATGTGTGTTTAAAGATGCCACAAGCATGATTGCAAGAAGTTGCTATTCAATAGTACAAAGCAAAAGTTGTCCATGCCGTTGCACGATGCTATTAAAAAGCCAAACAGAGTTTCCAAGCTTTCTTTCATTCCCCTGTTGGAAACTTACCGTTGCTACAACAACTAGTTAAAGGGAGAGTTTTGCAATTTATTCTGAGAACTAAACTTTTCTACAGGTCAAAAGAATTAACACTTTCTCAACTTCTTAACTTAACCTAGCTCAAATGTTCACAACAACCATCAAACGATGATTAAAAGTTAAAGTTTCCAAAATATTATTTCTAGAAGCTTTATGAAGTAATTTCCACTTTTCCAGCAATGAATACCTTGATTGGAATATACTTTTAATGCACTCAACTTCTTCCACCCTTCACACCTCACATAAACCTCTCGTAATTGTTAAATTAGTAAAATTATTGAGTTACAAAACAAGCCATCGTAATTTATCAATATTATTATATCACTATAAGAATATAGATTCAATGTTAAATTATTAGTATATAACTCTTCTTTGTAACGAATCAAGTGGGGAAGAAAAGCAAGTCAAGCACTTTGATCCTTATACTGAAAGAAAAAAAAGTAGTGTGGTTTCTAAACTTTACGACGCGTGTTTTCTATTTCTTTTTTTTTTAAACCCAAACAAAAATTGTGGCACTCAAGCATTTTGATTTGTTTTTTTATCAAATCTTGGTAGAAAAAAATCACTATCCTTTTCGGTTTAAAATTTGGATTTAAAACTAATCATGATTTTTATACAGAATTTTGGTCGTAGGATGACGAAAAAAATAATCGAAGCTTTCATCTTCCACTCATTTGATTTAAAAAATGTTTTTTACACTTTTTAATTAGAAAAAACGTAACTTCCATTTTATTTTCAAATATTTGGGCAGAAATATAATTTATTTACTATTTTTTATACAAACTATGAACACTGAGAAACACAATTGAAAGAGTTATATATATATATATATATATATATATATATATATATATATATATATATATATTACATGTATTATTCACCAGAGGCAACCATATTCAATTTATCTAAAATTAGTGTTAGTGATACAATATTCTTTCTAAATACTTAATGTATATTAAAAAATTCAATTTGAAATTACTGATTAAATTAATATAATTGCATTATTTTTTTCTTCATAAATCTATCCAAAATCATAAATAACTATTATCATTTAAGCCTTTTCAAACTTCTCTCAAAAGTTCACATGAATAAATTTAATGTTATCTAAAATTTTCTCGATAAAGGTTAACAAATAAATAAAAATATTCTTTAATGAATCCATACAAAATAAAGAATAAAATAAAATGAGAAAACAATTGTTTCTCTGAAATTTGATATTTACAGTAGCGCAAGACAATTTTGTAGTTATTAGAGATGAAGCCATAAATAATTTGGGTTTGATTTTGTCAAACTGAATTGTAAAATGGGCCTAAGACAGATTCTTTCTACACCTCTGTAAACTTTTCTTTGTACCTATGTAAAACAAATTTCTATTTTTTTTTTCTTTTCGAATTATATAATTCAAAAGTCATTTTTATTCATAAAAGTGATTTTTCAGATTGTATAATTCAGAGGTTAAAAATAACTTCCAAACTGTACAATCCAAAAATTAAATGACTTTTATTTATTTATTTATCTATGTACTTGTTGTATGATTCATATAAACCATGAGAAGTATTTCCCTATGGAAGTAAAAACAGAAGAGGTCTTTTTCTTTTGTGAAGTGCAACGAGGCTTAACGTGTCCAATGTAAGATAACTTAACATTGTTACACCGAGCCTCAGCATCATCTCCTCCTTCACATGCAAGGTCTATGTTCTGCAACGTTACCTTCTTGCACAAAAATTTCTCACTGCAGTCAAAATCCACAGCTACTTCAGAAGCACTTGTACCACTTATGTTCTCGTACACCACATTCTTGATTTCTATAGCGGATTTCTCCGAACCCTATGTAGAATCATTCGTGAATAATAATGATATATGTCAATTTGTTTCCATAGTACCAAAAGTGTTTTTATGCTTACCGCTTTTTGGCAAGGTCTTTTTTTCTTGTCACAGTAATTCTGATCTATTATTATGGGGTTGGTCACATTGGTCATCTCTATGTTCTGAAACTTTATGTCGCTAGCACTTCCTGAACCTCCCTGCATATACAAGGGTAGACCCAAAAGATTGTGACTTTCTCAATGTTCTCAAAATTAATGTTCAAATTGTTTTTTACCTGCCATGTCTTGATTCTAACTCCATTTTTAGTTCCAAAAATCTTGGCTCCGTTCACTTTTATGCCTGAAACAATGTCCTTGGATTTTCCTGCTCCTAAGCTTCCAATACTGAAACAACCCACCATTGCAAATAACATACAGAATAACATATGGAAAATTTGTAACAGTAATCCTTGTTACTGATGTGATGCTAATTACCTGATACCATGGCCCGGTCCACATGTAATGTTTGTAGCTTCTACATTTTTAGATCCATGTACAATAGATATACAATCATCACCTGAAACATCGATAATGATGCTTAATAGTTGTAATATTAAAAAAGATAGATACAAAATGTTACAGTCAACATTAATGGTCTATTCTGGTTTGACATTTGAGATTTTAATGTTTTACAACCATTTGGTTTGACAATAATAAGCGTCGTTTATTTTCTTTTTAATTATAAATATGTTATTTTATTTCTTACTTATATATTTTTTGAGAAAAATTATAAAGCATCAAATAACACTTTTTTATATGAAAACATTTTCAAATGAAATAGTAGTATCAACTGGGATACCAGTTCCTATGACAGAATCTGAGATTTGGATGTTTTGTGTTTTCGTAACATGAATCCCGTCGGTGTTGGGGCTATCCTCTGGTGCAATCACGCTAAGGCCAGAAACCTTAACGTTCTCGGAGTCTTGGAATGAAACGTGGATTTGTTGAGCATTTTTTATGTTCAAGTTCTCAACTGTCAAGTTCTCACAACGATCGAAAGTCAGAGCCTACAAAAACAAAAAATAATTAAATCATTGTTAATTTAGCTAACATAGTATATATTTATATGCTTTATATTAATTTCAACAAAATTTCTTTTATCTTTGACAGAGCAACACATACTGTTGGAGCATCCTTGCAAGACTGCAAAAGAAAGCAGAAAAACATATAACTCAGTCATCCTTTGAATATATATTAACACACATATATAATAACTGAATAAAATAATATTGGACTTATCTTAATATCTTACTCGCTTTTTGTTCTTTATGCATGAGTTTTTCCACCATATTTTGCCGTTTCCATCGAGGGTTCCACCACCATAAACAAACAGGTTATCAATTTTGTCAAACACAAGCCAGTGTTTGCTGTCTTCCTCGTAATCTGATGGATCATCTGATGCTTCAAGGATTCCAGAAATCTGAAAATTTACATCAGTATTCATGGGTTTTAACAGAAGTCACTGATCAATTTTTTGCATTAAAGATGAAGCATAAAAAAGGAGTAATTAATCACTGGCGTAATTTTCAGTGAAAGTATAACCTGAACTTCAATGTTAGGTTCGCAAGGACCAGAGAATCTTATTGGTTTGAGCAGATAATTGTCCTCAGGCACCACAAGAATTGCTTCCCCAGAAGTACATACCTCATCCCAAGCCTTCTTGAAAGCCTGAAATATATGAAAAACCAAACCAATAGAAACAGTGCAAGCAAAAAAGAAGAAAGAAGAAAAACTTTGTTTTGGACTACGGGAGTATTGAAATACCTCTGAGTCATCACTATCACCATTCGCCTTAGCTCCATAATCATTGACATTAACCTTTTTAAGGGAGCTACGCTTCTCAAACGTGTTGAAGCTCAAAACATTTGTGCTTTGCTTGTTGAAGTTCTTCAATAATGTCTCACCATCATCAATGGAAGGTGAATGATGAACATATATATTGGTGAGTGGGTCCTCTTGCAAGCTGCCATAACAAAAAACAAAAGAAATGATGAAAATGGGGAAGGAGAAGAGAAGGTGTTTGAGGAGGGCCATTATTGTTTATTATATCAGAAAAAGAAAATAGATATATTGCTCTTTGAAAGGTTTGAGACTGTTGTTTTTGATGAGAATGGTTTTGGTGGCTTGGTGTGTGGAACTACAAGTTAAGGAAACTTGTGTATTTATAGACAAAGGAATTTAAGAAAACATATTAAGGAAAAAAGGATGTTGATGTTTTGCATATGGCTATAACTCTCTGGAAGGATATATACCAGATTCATACGAAAGGATCAGTCCCTAACATTTCACTTTTTCTCCATACTTGTATCCAAATGTTCACGTACGAGTTTCTCATTAATATACTATACACATGCGTTTATATCCTAAAAATGTAAATATTTCGTAAATATACCGTATTCATATTTAAGGATCATCCATAACCTTTGACTTTTACTCATACTCATAAAAAATGTTCACCTACGAGTTTTTCATAAATATATAATATGTATTATGCACATGTCATGTATATTATACGGTTTTTTTTTTCCATTGTCCATCATATTTTAATTTTATGTTAATCTAAGAATTGTTTATAACGTGCAATGAATAAAATAGGAATTTAAAGAGTAACACATCTTCCTTCTCTCTCTCTCTCTCTCTCTCTATATATATATATATATATATAATGTATATAATGTTTTTTTAATTTATTATGCTAAGAATTTGATTTTAAATCTAATTAACTCCTCAAAACAATCCATTTTTTTTTTCTAATTTAATGATTCTAAAAAAAAATTTCGTGAGTTATATCTATCATTTTTTTTCTCAGATAATATTAGAATGTTTTCATAAGGAGATGTTTGTATCTACGTATGTAGAAATTGTTTTATTTATTATTAATGTGGAACTTTCAAGAATAGATTCTGCTCGTTAAGATAACCAAAGTCCAAAATAATTCATTTTTTTAAATAAAAAAACAAAAGGAAGATAGATTTTTTTTTTCAGCATAAATTAAAGAAGAGCATTTACGTGATGCTTGAACTCTTTTACAAAAAGATCGATAACCTGTATAAAAGGATGCAAAAGCTTGACATCGAAACCTTACAAAACATGAGAGTCAATAACTAGAAATCCATCAAAGATTAAAAAGATCCTAAAGAAGATGCACATGTGACTAAAACAGTAGTCATAAATTTGTTCTACAGCTCCAAAATACACAACAAAAAATAGAGACAGAAAGACCCTACACATAAATAGATATAAACACAGCATATAAAATGATGCACTCGAAGATCACCAATACCATAACAACCAAAAGGAATATAAATACTAGAAAATAACCAAAACCTAGTCTTCAAGTACAGGTTTGGGTTATTTTAAATAACTAAAGCCTATTGTTGACCACTTTTTAAGTATGTACATTTTGCACTATATATAGTAATGTGTTCTGATAATTTTTATATATTTAAAAAATTTAGAAAAAAAAACTAAAATGAAACCTTCAAAAAGTCTACAAACATATGTATATGAAGTAAATAATTTAACAAAATAGGATCGAAAGAAGTAAATAAATTGAAAGAATTAAAAAAAAACGTTTCAAATTAATAATGCCACACTTCATATAATATATGTAGATGTTTATTAGATTAGATAGTTACAGCATGGTGATCATACGTGATGTTTGTTAAATTGTTAGCTTATTAGTTATAACAAGATGGTAACTTCCCTTTATATAAGACTTTGAATTTGATTTTTTTTTTCTATTGATAAAAAGGTTCTAAAATAGTTTAAGCTAATCAAAGTTAAGCAATTGTATATATTTCGTTTGTGCTTGGGCATTTAATTTTGAAAAATTATACTTTCACACCTCATAAAACAAAATACATTCACTTTATAACCTATTCTAATAATAAAATGATTTATATTAAAATCTAAAAAGATATAATTAAAATATTAATATACGAAGTAGTCATTGTCAAGTGATTACATTATTTTTGAGTGTTAACATATTATTTCTCTTTAATTAGAACATATTTCAAGACAACACAAATTCAAAGTTTTTTTTCCCTCTCTCTAATTCCTGTCATCCTTCCTTTAGCTTCATCAATATCTTTAACGAAATTCTATATATTTTGGAAAATTCCTAAAGAATTACGAAAAACCTAGTAATTCATCATTCATGAGAGGATTAACCTATGTTGATAAATAAGTGCATGAAAATATCCCACACCCCACACATTGCGTATTAAAAGAAAACATAATGAGTGCTGGCATTGAAATACTTAAATATTCCAGAGTATTTTCTCCTAGTAATCATTTTCGGTTTTAAACTATTAACATGGTTGCGTGAGCTTGAATCTTTTATGCATGATTAATTATTCTTTTAATTCTGAAGTAGATAACATTTTACACCCATTGGCATTGGCATTGGATCGTGACATTACAGTTAATACTCGATTCATTGTATTTCCTGGAAATTTTCTTTGTTCGATGATCACATGCAAGTAGCATATATGGTGATGATTGTGAAGTATGCAACCCAACACACAAACACTTGTCACAACGAGGAATGTGGATTTTTGAGACACGCATGTACCTCAAACGTGTAATCTAGGGTTTCCTTCTTGCAATGGTATATTTGTTAGCATTGTTATCACAAGACAGCTTTAGTTGTCGTAAAATGCTTAAGATTGTTTTGGAGTAGAAGACATTTCATTTTGAAACTTGGCATTAACTTATTGTGGCTAAAAGTTTCCTTAGCTTTTGTCACCATATTCATGTGTCATGATGAAATGCTAGACCTCCCTGAAACTCCATCTCTCTGGTATTCAACGGATAAAATATAAGCAAAAATGGTTAATTTTCATTATGGTAAAACCGTCTTAATTAACAATTATATGCATGTGCATGATAGGGTTTGTAATTAGTAAGAATTATTCAACAAGTAAGCTTCTATCGGACGGGATTAAGCATGTTAACTAAATCTTGACATGTAAATATATTTCTATGATTTTTATTCAACTTCAACATTTTCTAATCTTAAATTTACTTTCATTTTAGAAGGGAGTTGGGTTCAATTTGAGGATGACTTTTTTTTTTATCTCTATTCTTCAATTTACCTCGCACTATTTATATATACGATTTTATATCATTATTAGAAATATATATTAATCAATTAATTATTATAAAAACTAAATAATTATAATTATAATAATACTTAAATAATAAATTTGAAGTTTTTAGGTATACAAAATTATTATCTTATAATTTTTTATACGCAAACAATTATCTACTAAATTATTATAATCTTTTGTTTGTTTTTTTAATCAACTATACAGTCTCATAAGAATAAATAATAAAGTCAAGTAAATTTAATATAATTTTTGTTGGAAGTTTCACGTCAGACCACATATATGATAAATTCATATTATCATTTTACGAGCCAATTTGGTTAGGTTAAATTAGACATAAAGTTTATTTCTTAATATGGTGTCAAATGTTTAAATATATATCCTAACAAAATTTATTTTTTACTGGGTCTATTATTCTATCCGCTATAAGAAAAAAGACTTGCGGTTTGATAAAAAAAAAATTGCTTTTAATATTATCTATCCACAAACTATAAGTAATAATGACTAGATATATTTATTATTTACAATCAGATTTATATAAAAGCCTAAATTAAAGAGTGTTACCTCTACCAAAGAGATAATGATTTATTTGGACAATAGGGCTTCATAATGTAGATGGGGCAATTTCGTTGGTTGCATGAAATGGTAATCATGATTTTTGTTTTTTGATAGAAAACCTCTAAGTATGGAGCACACGATAAGATGTGATCGTAACGTACACAACCACCTTATTTACCATATCTTTGGCAGCATAACTAAGTAAGAACTTGAAGTTGATCGTTCACAAAGTTCGGTTAGATATCTTTTCAATTACATACTTTCTAATTATTGTATCGTGTTCTTTTGGTAAATTAATTCTAAATTGTTCATTACAAATGGTGTGTTTATCCTAAGTTTGCAAACTAAAAGGTGGAATTTAAAGACGTCTTTTTCTTCACAAGAAGATAGTCATGGAATCAAGTTATTGATGAAATTCAAAGTGCATTTTTAGAAGTCAGAAATGTTTTGGAAAGTGCTTTAGTAGAATGAGGTATTAGATAAAGTCAAGAAGAAAGAGTTGAATTTTTAAAGTGGACAACAAGAGTATGTTAGTGTATATATTTGTTTTATATGGCAAAAATAAAGGTTGAGATTTTGTCAAGAGGAAGTCCGAATAAGAAATTTAGTGTGAAGCGAACTTTTGCGATACTTAAGAATATATCTCACATCAATTTAGTTATGACATCTATAGTTCTTATTTTTGTTACATAACTTTGGAAGCTTTTTTTGGTTTCTTTTATTCTTTGAAGTTAGTGTATATGAACTGGTAATTTATTTTTTGAATCCTTAAGATTGTAAAGTCATTTTCACTTCATCCATTAATAGTGAACTTCTACCGAAATTTTGTGCCTAGAAATTTGTCATAAACTTTTGGCAAATAACTTTGATCCTTGTCATCTACTATAACATCAATAATTTTTAAAGTGAGAACATTTCGATTGGAATTATTAATATGTTTGCAAATGGACTTGCCTTCATGCATTTGTGTGGTATATTATTATTTCTTCAAGATGAAAATATTGTGCAAAGACTTTGTCATTTATACATTACAAGAAAATAAATAATTATCGACAGACAAAATTTGTTGGTAATAACAAAAATTTGTCACTAATTTAAGTTTAACTATAGACTATCGATGATCGAAAATTCTTCAGTATAATGTTTGTTGATAAATTTAATTGACGGATCGAAAAATCTGTCAGAAATTATTGAAGGCCAAAAAATAGTAGGTAAATATTTGACGATAAATATCTGTCAATAATTATAGACAAATTTTAATATTAATATATAGTTAATTTAGAAAAAAAAATACCTTTTAAATTTTATTTATAAATTTAAAATTCTCTATAACCCTTTAAAAATTAATTATATATTAATATTATTTTTTTATTAAACACACATATATTAAGTTCTTTTTACTGTATTAAAAATAAAACATAATTAATATATATACTATTGGTTGTTTATCTATTTTATATATTTCTTTTGTACATATATTAGAAACATCATCATAAAAAAAATAAAAATGTAAACCCCAAAATTTTATTATGAATTTTGGAGGGTTTGCATTCCAGAGAGTGAGTTGAATGAGTTATTAAAAGAAAATTTGGATGGATCCGAGAGGATGAGCATGATAAAGGAAGAGAAAAGAGAAGACTTGATGGACAAGATGAAAATAGGAAAAATAAATCATGGAATAACTCTATTGATTGAAAATAAAGGAAGGAAGAAGATGATGACTAGGTGAAGGTGGGGAGGGAAAGGATGGAGATGGTGGAGAGAGAAAGGAAAATGAAGATGAAGGTTAAAAAGGAGAAGATGGCTGAAAAAGTGGGAAAAGAAAAAATAATAACAAAAATAAAATAGTAAAAAAAAAAAAACTTACACGTGTAATTTTAAAGAGAACATCTATCAAAAAATGAAAGATGGAATACACATAGTTGACCTTGTCACAAAAACCGTTAACACCATTCAATTGAGGACCATAGTTTAGAGAACAAAAATATAGTTAACCTTACAGTATTTGAGTTTTTGTTTTTTCAATTTTTTTTAATTTGTTAGTTTTTCTCCATTCAAAATAGTATTATCTGAATATAAGAATCACAAAAAAAAAATAATTTCATTAACAAGTTTACACCAATTTACAATAATAGATATTCGTAGTAATTGATATAATTTGTCAATTTTTTCTTCATCCATTGTATTATTTGCATGTAACAATCACAGACAAAATTATTTTATTGACTTATTTTATTATATATATATATATATATATATATATATATATATATAATTCTACAGCTTAAGAATTTATATATACACTAAACATTGTACATAAACTTAAAGATTTCTACATCTTATTTGAAACACTTAAATAACGGTGTCACTATTATCGTTATCATCACTTTCATCATTACCGGTGAAAAAGAAGAAAGAAAGAACGATTAAAAGAAAGGAGAAGAGAGAAAATGAGAACAAAAAAAAAAACTCATTCCGAAACGCATTTTATATCTTCATAAAAATTCTTTTCAAAATATATTTCATGCAAGGATATTTTAGAAAAGTTGTTTCAGAGGACGATATCATTTTGAAAAAGTTTATTTTGGAAATTTTATTCTAAATTTGAAAATTTTATTTTAGAAATTATGTTCTGAAAACCTTATTTCGAAAAATCTGTTTTTGAAATTAAAAAAAAAGAGTATAATCTAGAATCACTTAAACAATAAGTAAAACAGTCATTTTGAAAATTTGGAAGTGTGCTAATAAATTGTGAGGTTGCAGGAAATAAAAGCCGATATATGTTGATACATTAGGCCTCGTGTTCGTGGAGGAACTTTAGCGTCTTGTCTTTCTTTCTGTTGCTCCAAAATTTCTTTTACATTTTCATTTTTTTTTAAATTTCAAAAAAACCTTTTCATCATTTAAGTAAAGTTATGGATATTACACTTTTAAATTTATTTTTAGACGTAATATATCATTAGAAATCCACTTTTAGAAATCAAAATATATTTCTATCAATATTTTATAAAAATTATTTTTCATTAACATCACAAATGTTCTGTAAAGATATTTTTGTAATTAAAGTATTATATCCAAATAAAATATAAAAATGTAATAAATTTGGATTGTTTTATTTGATAAACCATTTAAAAAAATAAAAATAAAAAATTTAAATATTTAAATTTCTTGAAAATTTTAAAAAAATTTATATCCAAATAAAACATTTAAAAAATAATAAAATAAAATATTTAAACGCCCTGAAAATACAAAACACAAATTACCTAGAGTTTAACACAACCATCCTAGCATTTTTGTGGGCAATATAAGAAGGTAAGTGGTTAAAGTTAAGTTGATGGTACACGTTCACAAAGTTTGATTAGATGTACCTTTTCAATTAGCATGCTTCTTCATCATTGTTGCGTATTGTTTTAGCGCATTTAATTTTAGATTACTGCATATATTATTATTGTCTAGGCAAAGAAAATAAATACCATTGACCAAATTGTGCACCCAAATCATAGATATCATCCAAACTAGCACATATAGATATGTTATTGTTTTGAAGCATAAAAATAATACGCTTACAATAATCATAATCAACAACGCATCTTCAACAAATAATACAAAATTTTTATATATAATACAATTTTTTTTAAATAATAATAAATTTTAGTGACTAAATATTAATAGTTATGGACTAAATATTATTAGTCATTGTAGTCACCAATTTAGATACCAATTTACAAAATAAAAAATTATTGATTATTAAAGTAATATTATTATTAATAAAAAATTATAATTGGTCGCTAAATTGATTATTAATGAATTTAGAAACTAGTTTTTTTGGTAGTCAAAACATTTGTAATTAATGTTTAGTGACCAATTTATAAATTGATTCTTTTGGTAGCCAAAACCATTATATCAAAATTTTAGAGACGAATTATAATTTTTCTATTCATAATAGTGACTATTTTGATAATGAATAATTTTTTATTTTGTAAATTGTTATCTAAATTGTTCACTATATTGATTAACCATTTTTTGTTACCAAAATTTATTGTTGATGAAAGATTTTCTTATAATGATAAATATATAAAATATATGAAAATTTAAGAAATAATATTTTACTTTTATATATATATATATATATATATATATATATATATATATTAATTTTGACATATACAAAAAATTTGGAGGGCCATGGTCCTGTATCATAACAACAAAGGTCCGTCATTGTTTACAATGATCTCATAGTCCATAATTAGAGACTAATGTTTTGTTAGCATTGATTTCATTTTACTTTTACTTGAATACCATCCAATTCTTTCTATTAGAAGAGTTTAAGAACTTATCTAGATCTATTGCAAAGTTTTCTTAATTAATATTTTCTATACTCTTATCCTTTTTAATGGTTTCTTGATGATATAGAATTATCAAGTACACAGTTTTTTCTTGATTTCTTTTACGTTCTATGTTGACACGTAAATCTCTTCAACTTCTCAAAAATTGTCATATCAACCTCTAGTGTTTTTAAAACTTTAATAAAATAGTATAATACCCTTATGAGTGAGAAGTGGGGAAATTAATTTAATAAATCTAAAATAAATCTTTATAACTTTAATACATTTATATTCTAATAATCATTGTAACGTCCCATTTAATTATTAAACGAAATTAAAGGAAACGTCACGTGATAACAACATAACAACGCAGTCCTGGGGTTCTCAACCTCACCCCTACAAAGCTAGGCACACCACGATGCCAACAAAAG
>Ga0214544_1006222_pt1 | contig 22252 bp, 10 predicted proteins | sample CNSS3metaG_FD_160074 | JGI IMG/M metagenome (GOLD analysis project Ga0214544, IMG submission 160074) | Root nodule microbial communities from cowpea collected in UCLA plant growth center, Los Angeles, California, USA - CNSS3 | ecosystem: Host-associated > Plants > Roots > Nodule | place: USA...
TTATGTTTCCTTTACCGTAATTTTTATTATTTTATAAAAATTAGTTAAAATTAATATTAAAGTAGTAAGTAAACGGGTACGGGTATGGGTACGAGATTATACCCGTTACCCGGTGGGGATGGGGATGAGACAAAAGTTTGATACCCGTTGGGTTTGGGTATGGGGATGGGGATGAATTTTTTTACGGGGATGGGTATGGGATAGTGAAACCCGTCCCCGCCCCGCCCCGTTGCCATCCCTAGTTGCCAGTGGGAATCAAACCCCCAACCTGACCTTTAACACCTTTGGCTCACCAGCAGATGCTACCAGTTGTGCTAAAAAAAGTGCACTTTTTTGTAACATCCCTGGCTACCCCTCCTCGGGCCCCAGAGGCTGTCAGATTACTACAGCCCAATGCACCCCAACCCATCACCTTTCTCTGTCCATTCATACTGGGTGGGTTGTTGCCAGTGGGAATCAAACCCCCAACCTGACCTTTAACACCTCTGGATCACCAGCAGATGCTACCAGTTGTGCTCAGCCTCTGCTGGTGAGCCAGAGGTGTTAAAGGTCAGGTTGGGGGTTCGATTCCCACTGACAATAACCCACCCAATATGAATGGACGGAGAAGGGTGATGGGTTGGGGTGCATTGGGCTGTAGTAACCTGACAGCCTCTGGGGTCCGAGGAGGGGTAGCCAGGGATGTTACACATCCTCTCTACTCCTCAATTCTATCCCAACCTCTCTTCTCAAACTGTTGCCATCTCACTGTCTGCCTGTTTTGTGCTCAGATTCTGGAAGGACCAACCCAACAGGACCCTGTGCAACTCCCTCCCTCGGCTCCCTTCCTCCTAGGTAGGTTCCATCTCCGTTTTTGTTCAATTCCAACTAGGATTCACTAGTTAACCTCTGAATTCTGGGTCTGATTGTGTGATTCTCCCTTCTCCATGTCTTGGTGATGGATTCTCCAGATTAAACTAAGATTTCTGCCCTCTTGCAATTTACTTGACTCCACCAAACTAAATTCTTAGCAAAAAGGTAAGGGGAGCTAACTCTTTACTCAACTTTCGTGTAAAAAGTGTCTTTGAGTACTTAGATTGCATGGTTATGTGATTAATTGATGTGTGGAACTACTTGTTGTGTGAAATTGAATTGTTGTGTGAAATTCGTAGCTCTGCATGTGAAGAACATATTGAAATCCTAATAATTTTGCCCAGGCGAGCAGCTCTCGCCTGAGCGAAAGTATCAGAGAGTTACATTTGTCTCTGCGCGAGGTCTCGCCTAGGCGAGCTGGAGTCGCTTGAGCGAGAGATCATCTCGTCTAAGCGAACCAGTTTAGCCTGAGCGAGAGTTTGCTCAGATTCTTGAGGTGCCCAATGTAAGAGGTCTCGCCCGGGTGAGAGCAACTCGCCTAAGCGAGATAACTCTCTAACTCAGGCGAGATCCTTTAGCTTGAGTGAGGTTCACTGCAAAATTGGATTTCTTCTCTATTTCAGATTAAATAAAGTTGTGTTAATTGATTTGATGTGATAATTGTCTATCTTGCACGTAAGTTTTATGAATAATAGTGTATGAGATGGAATTGTGTGAATTTGGTTCATTAGAGGATGTGAATGAATTAGGATTTCAAGGGAAATCCTAAAGAAGATGGTTTTAGTGAATGTAAGGACATGAGGACTCATTTTGGTGGTATCCTGACGCTCCTATAACCATTAAGACTCATATAGAGTATAATGGATTATGTCGAGAGGAGTAGCAGGAGGTCCTAGTCTATGGACCCGATCCGTCATAGACGTGAAGGGGACTTATCTTGGGAGTGGTTGGGTGAATACCTCTTGTGCCCAAAACTCTGCAGAGTTTGGGAACCGTCACAGGTGCAAGCCACCAAGAGCTCCAATGTCACTTACATAATCCGGATATCGAGTCTAGAATTGTGAATGTGTGTTATGATTGTGGCGATTTAAACAATTATGATAAATGTGATAAACCTTGACTGATGCTTAATTATTAAATTGCATGATTTCTTTTTATTTAAGTTAGCTTACCCTTCTTGCATATGTTTGTTCTGTGTGTCTTTCTCTTTTGCAATGATCGCCCTTAATGATTGGCGTGAGCAACTAAAAGTGCAGGTGATGACACACCCCTCCTAGATAGGAGTTTAGTAGTGACTGAGCGTTTCCAGCAGTAGCCTTGACTCTTTGTTTTGCTTAGATGGTTAGGTGTTTTGTAACCCTTTCTTAGTGTAGGCTGTATGTATAGGTAATACATGTATGATGATTTAAGGATGACTGTATTGATACTATATACTGGCCTATTCTTATCATCTGCCTCGAATTATCATAATATAATATTTTGTTTGATAGCATAAAAACTATTAAAATTAAAATGAGACATTACACATGAGGTGAAAGTGGGAGTGGTCATGGAGGTGAATCAACATCAAAGGCCAATTACTCATCATGGACAAATGGAGACCCATCATCACCAGCAAAGCCATGAAAAGCGGAGGAAAAAAAAGTAAATAGATTCGGTAAGGTGTTTCTTCCTGCACCTACTTTTTTCTTCCCGCACCCGTAAAATTTGTAATTGCCAAATTACTCATTATTAAAAGTATAACAAAAATTACTATTCCTCATCTTTTTAATATTTTTTGGATTGAATATTTTGAGAGATATTTCTAAATCTAAAAATATATCCAAAACATCTAATTCAAAATATAAAAATATTTTTTTAATTAAATATTTTAAAAGATATTTTTAGATTCATAAATAACTTCTGTATAAGAGTTCTATAAAACAGATGACGAAGACCAAGCGGTGATGTCGTCTTTCCTAGAAGAGGGGCCCTGCCAGTGAAAGAGGGAAGCCACAGCTGGGTAGAGGGGGCAAGGTAGGAGAGGGTAAAATGGTCATTTACCAAGTATATGAGGGTACAGGAATAAGAAAGGGAGGTGCAGGAAGAAGCTGCCGATTTGGCGAACAAGGACATTTGAAGGCCCACGGTCTATTTTGTACTCTCATTTTAATAGCCCAACTCAATGTGCTGTCATAATTTATGGACTTCTCTAGTCCCTTTTTATTATTTCTTTTACCAATTATTGCACATCAAAGACATGATTTTTTTACTACAATTGTCAATTAGTATATTTTAGTAAAGTAATTTAAGTTTTTACAAATGGTTTATTGTCAATGGATTTAAATTTTACCTATAACAAAATAAAAGAAATTGAAAACACATACAAAATTAAAAACCAAACAAAAATTACACTTTTCTAAAATATAAGGTGTAAATTGCAAACAGGAGATACAAAGTTGCAATTTGGCATAGATTTTACAAGTACGAAAGAAGAAGATCGTCTCTATTATTTAGAGACTTCATAATTAAAAATTTCTTAGTATTACATTATCACTTAAAATTATATATATACATATACTTCTTTTGAATTTAACTATTTGAATATTATTTAATTATCTATATTTATTATTCTCCTTTATTATAACAAGTATGATTTTATTTGATATTTCTACATACATAATATATATATATATATATATATATATATATATATATATATATATATATATATATATATTGCATCTATGTATGCCATTAGTAAATTAAACATTGAATATAACTGTATTTTTCGGGATCATGACTTCTTATTCCTCGTCATAAACAAGATCGTTAATTAATATTGGTTGTACTATTTTATATGTATGTTTTAAAATCTATAACACGAGGCAAAGAAAATCTATACAATTTTTCAAAAAAAGTATGTTGTATTTCGGTAATTGAAAATAAGATCCACTTGCTTTCCTGACATAACAGTTTCCACATAGTTTTCTTTTAGACGATAATATCCACTTGGTTCTTGACTTTAACATTTATTTCCTTTCCTGAAAAAAATAAATTATACTTACAAGAAAATGTAAAAGGAAAAAAAAAGTGTGAATGCGATTACTGTTAGTGTGAAATCGCGTTTATTGATCATTAATAGTCCACACTTGTTATGGGTCTTTTATGAATAAATAAATTTAATCCATGTCAAAAATATTTTTTTTTTGTCTAATAATTTTCAATCGCACTATTTGCATTAAAATAAGAAAACAATTATTGTTGCTGGTGTGATTGTTTTAATTGGAAAATAAAAGAATTTGAGTGAACAGATATGTTTTGTCTCTACTTCATAAAACTTTCGAGAAAATTTTAATGTATATTCTTCTTTAATTTTGATCCATAATTTTTTTTCCTAATTTTAATCTTAATACTATAATCCAATTTTATTTTGTTACTAATTTCTTTTAATACTTTTTAATGCTTGTCTAATTAACCCGTACACTTATCTATTACTTTAAGATACCTTTAAGAAAACCTAAGAAATAAAAAAAAAAGTATTAAAAGATAAAATAAATACAAAAAAAAATGAGGATGGAAAAAAATAGAAAGATGAATAAAGAAAATTCAAATTTTAATTTAGTCCATATCTTAAACTAGTATTGGGTAAATTAATTGTACAAGTAGTATTTGTAAAGGAAAATAAATTAATAGATAATAAACTATTAAAATTAAAACGCATGATATTTGTTATCTGTTGACATTGTATATTCATATTTATTTTAATTTAAACTAATGAAAACACATAGTTAACTTTTTTATTATAAAAAATAAAATTATTATAGTTATAATTATAAAATAAATATAAATAGTGTTTAGAGTTTTATTAAAGATAATCGAAATGACTTCAAATTGATACAAATAAAAATATTCTAACAACTAACTTTATCTGACATAAACATGTCAACTCAGGTCGTATGTATTACTTAGTATAAATCTATAGAATTTAATGAAATGAATAATGTTAGTTATTAAAGAAGGTGGGTAAAGAAGAAAAAAGCAATTCATATTGTATTGAGTGCATTCATGATGCTTCTTTACGTAAAAGCTTGGTGAATAACAAAAGAAGAAAACCCGACGAGTGAGTTCAAAATCACCCAATTGCAACAAAAGAATGTTCGACAATAATTTATTTTCAAGTTTATATAAAAACTCTTTTAGAAAATGGGAGATAAGAGTTTTTATTTGCATGTGTCAGAATTCAACTAATTTTCTCTTGAAGGTGTTGTGAGAACACAATTTGTGTTCATGTTAGCAAACTATGTGAGAGAGCGCAACTATTATATATGTTGAAAGATGATACTTTTTGGCGAGTTAGAAAATAAATGTTGTCCACTAAAATTTAGAGTTGTCAAAGTGAGTTAGAATTCTTAGGTTAATCCAGTCCATCACGAGTTCAGACTGAGTTGAGTTGAAATTTTTTTATAAATTTTAGTATCGGTTAATTTTTGACTCGGTCCACCAAGAACACGACTCACCCGATTTGAATCTGTGATGAGCCGGGTTAGTCCACCAACCCGCATGGTGACACATATTATGTTGGCTTTGCAATGTTGGGTTGTTTTTTAAACCAAACACATTGGTGGGTTGACAAATGAAAACATAGTTTCAACAACATCAATTGCGACTCAACAAGTAGATATATTTGCATCCCTCACTCACTGTCGACTTTTTTTTCTTCCATTCTTCTGGTATTATTGATTATATAAGCAATCACTTTATAACCTCATGTTTTATTCCCAATTGTAATTTTCCCTATTTTTCTTTTCAGTTCAAGTGTTCACTGAACAATTAGGGTTCTAGCTCTGCATCATGTACCTTGTTGATCTATTGAGATTGCTCTGACGACAAATCTAAGGTATAATTAGTTTGCTGAAAGAAGTATTACATTCAATAAAAGATTGGGTCATTATTTTTTGTTTTCATTCTTCTAGTATATAATAATGTTTTCATTCTTTTTTTGAAATACTTATGAATCCTATTGCATTGTTAGAAGAACTATATAAATACTTTAAATATTATTCCCGTGAAGTGTAAACAAAGTTTTTTTTTTAATATTTGAATATTTAAATACATAAATAAGTACTTTTTAATATTTGAATATTAAAAAGCATAATCAATACATGACGTGCATAAAAACATGATGTACATGATTTATATAAATACAAAGTAAAGCTCATTTGATGAAATGGAAAAAAACATGAACTTCCATAATTTATATTCATTGGTTTGTTTTTCTATTACATGTATGCATGGCTCTCAAAGAATCAAGAATTAAGTTATTACAATTTAAAATAATTAAGTTTATACTTTTAAAATAAGTTATTTATTATATAGTTTTCATATTTTTTAATTAATTATTCAAAAAATATATAAAATTTTAAAAATATAAATACACATACAATAGCATGAACTTTCCTAGTAAATTCATAAACACGGTTTCAATTCAGTAAAATAATTGATCAATAACAGAAATTTCTACAACAATTACTATTAACAATATACACCCTATTTCAATGAATATCCCTCATTTTTTAATAACAGAAATTATATTTTTTTAATTAAGTAGGTTAGTGAGCCGATCCATTTAACCCATCAACCCGTAATGGATCGGATCGAATTAAAATATTTTTAACTCGTTAATAAATAAATCAGGTTAGGTTAACCTACTAAATAATCAACTCATGATGAATTGGATTGGGCCGGACCGTATTTTGACGGCTCTACTAAAATGTTGTCCTCGTAAGAGTTGGGAGTGTAAAATGAATATTCGTGTTAAGACTAAAATAACTCATTGAAAGAACATTTGTTATTTGTTTAAATAAAAGTAACATAAGAAATAACACTTATTTATATTTCGAGACGTGAGTCTGTCTCATCAAATTTAGGTGATTAGTTACCTTCTCAAATTTAAGTAGTTGGTCAGGAAGGTTTAATTGGACAAACCAATATACACCAGTGAGTACTTCTTTTTCTTTAACCTTTTGCATTGTATGTTATAACTGTTTAATTAGAAGAAAGGAAAAAACTAAAATTAAACTTTTTCTTTACTGAACAACTACATATTTTTTTGTATTGTTTTTTTTTTTCTTGAAGTGTCGTTCAACCTTTTATTACTTATTACTCAATTAGATTAGAGGATCAAATTTAAAAAAAAGAGAGACTAAATTAAATAATAGAAATAGAAAGAAAAGAACATCATTGTTTTTTCAAATACTAACATGTTAATTCGTATTTACGGATCACTTAAGTAACGACGACTTCATTTGTGGGATCCAAGGCATCATAAAATGTTTCCAAGCAGTTTCATACTCATCCAGGGATATAAAACAAAAAAATTGGAACATAGTAAATTTTCTCTTGGCATGCTTGTATTGTATTTGCCTTATCAATCAGAAAAGCTTTAGTTACATGAAGCACAGTGACATTTATACAGATTCCATCCCCACAATGCACTTTTACGAGATTACAAGGTGGTGTACCTTCATCACTCATAAACATTTACATGCAACAGTTATCAAATCACTTGCGCTAAAACTTGTGAGGAAGCTTCCGAGGATCATGAACATGAACATGAACATCATAGAGCACTGTGTTCCATCACAAGCTGCCATATCTTACTTCTGTGTTTGGCTTTTGCGTCTGCTAATGAAAAACCAGCAAAGCCTACCACTCTTCTCACGCCTGCATCACATCCAAAAATTGATTACTAACTCATTAAATTACAATCACGATACTGGCATAAATTACACAAGCAAATATTTGGTAAGTCAAGATTTATATTTACTATCCTTGTTACTATTCATAAACAATGTTTCATAATTGGTTAAGCGATTTTCCTAATTCAAAGTACACACTCCATACCAGGTTGCCTTACACCTATGCCGTGCTTTGCAACTAGGTGTTGTCCCTTTGTGCAACAACTTGAACACTGAACATTAGAGTATGGACATAACCCCACTTTTCTTCTTCTTATTGATATTAAAGTTCTTAAAAGAAGCACTGAAAAAGGTGCTGTCGCCTCTTGAACCGTGACAGTCATGGATTGATTTTTAAGATACTGTTTTAAGGCAAGTTCAAGCAACCCGACAACCTATGCGCGTTGCACCTTTTTTGGGCGTTGAAATTTTACTCTGACTTTTTAAGTCACAACGTATTGGGTTGAATGCAACATCGAGACACCAGATATTTTTTTCGGCTTTCAAGCAGATATGCTTCCTAAGAATCAGTTAAATTTGAAGGACAAACAACTGAATGTTCTGATCTTGTTGTTACAAGAACCAAACAACCATTGGAAAAAACAACTTTCGACTAAAAAACTATAGCTGTAGTTTTAATCTGTTGTTACTTTTAAATCTTTGAGCATTTATGTTTAATTTTTGGACAAAACACGCAATTTCCTATATGCATCTGTTATGAAGTGGCTCGAACGAAGATGGAACATACCTGCTATTACTCCTGCTATTGCTGCTGCTGTTGCTGTTGCTACTACTGCTACCGGAACTTTTGGAACTGCCACTATTGATACTGGATTCACCACTGTCACTCCCTTTACACGCGGAAGGGCTCTTCTTCCACCACTCCTTATCAACACCACCCTTTGTTGATCCATCAGGTTTAGGGGTAACTCTTGAACTGCTATTCCCAGAGGACTCACTCTTCTTCTTCTTGCTCTTGTTCTTGTCCTTAGACCCCAGAGAAAAAGGAAGCCCCATTTTGAGGTAGAAACCTCCACGGTCAATGTTTCCGTTTCTCTTCACCTGCGTCATCTTGTTATCAACCCTTTTACCGGCACCGCTTTTGTCCCTCTTGTAGACGGTCAAATTCCTCCGCTCCTCCACTGCGGTCTCTAGCCTGTGGTGCTCGACGAGGTCCTTCAAGGAGAGCTCGTAGTTGGACTCGGGCATGTTCTTGACCATTTCCATGAGTTCCCTCTGCCCTCTAACTATGGCCTGGGTCCTGGACGTGGGTGAAAGGGTGCGGTGGTCGTTTTGGCTGTGTGGGGGGCTGGTGGTCCACATGGGAGGAGAACAAATTCCGGAATCATCCTCGTTTAGTTCCTGAAAAGGCGGTTTGGAAGGCCACATAAGAGAGTTGGTGGGTTCCCATGTGGTGTGAGGTTTGTGTCGGGTTCCGTCGTACAGATGAAAAGAATCGGTGGGGTGGTGTGTCCTGGGATCAAGCATGGCGTTGGTTCTCTGTTCTGTTCTGTTTGTGTTCTGTTTTAGAGTAAACAGAGGAATGAATGAAGGAAGGAATATATGTGTCCGTGTTGAGAAGAGAAGAGCGTGATGATGTGTTGAGGGACGTCAGGGTTTGGCTGAAAGGTGTAGGGTGATGGTATTAATTTCGTGGTAAGGAAGATTTAAAATGACACATAAAGAGAGAGAGTTAAAGAGGGGTCTAAAAAGTCAAGGGATTCTAGATAGTTGAGGATGATGTATTGTAATTGCTGCAATTTCCTTTCACATTTCTCGCATTTCTACGTCTCTCAATTGTAGGTGCCTATGCATAATACATTCAATAATACTTTATAACACTCTCAACAACACAAACAATTCTTTAGCATTTTTTTCAAATACATTATGACATAACTAAAATAAATTTATATCATACTTTAGATTCTCGTTATAAATTTTAAATATTTATTTAATATAAATATACTTTAATATTATAAATAAAATATCGTTTTGACTAAACGTTTTTGAGAGCAGTTCTTCGCAGGAGTATTTCTTTTTTCAAATTGAAACGTTTTTAGTAACCATAAGTTTTTGAGTCAACCTTAATCAAACTTGATGTATGGAGCATCAATTCTTTTAATTTTCAATTATTTGAAATGTATTTTTAATTTAATTTAACAGTTAATTAAACAAAATATCAATCGTCTCAAATTATTTTTCCTTTTTTATCTGTTGACTTAATATTATTCGCTAACAATAAAAGGTCGAGTATTATAATATATGTTATTTTTTATAAATATAAAATATAAATATTATATATATATATATATATATATATATATATATATATATTCTAAAATATATTTTTATTGTGAGTTTTAATTATGTCAAAAAAACCATCTTATCTATCCATTACATACTATTTTTGTACAATCTCTACTTAAACAAAACTATTAAAACTCTTAAAACTATCTTTGAAAAAAGTTAAAATAAATGTAATATTGTGTCCCATCGGGTGTGGGCTTACCTAACTTTATACCAGAATTCAACATTAAGATTAACCAAATCAACATTAAGATTAACCAAATGGATCTACCACGTATTCCTCAACCTCCCTCGTTTCAAATCAACCTCACAATTCTCCCACCACATATCACTCGCTTAGCGACATTTCCTCTTTAAACCGCGCACAACATTTACACATACCAATGTTAACTTACGAGAAGACAAATTTTACTAATATTTCAGTTTAAACATTCTCTATTCTTTGATACGGTCTCACTAAAAATAACACTGTTTTTATGGATCCAAATCGATTAAAAATTTGCAAATTATTAAGAAGTAGACTTTAAGGATAACTCAACCCCACAAAACAAATTTGTAAGATAAGGTTTGTATCCACTTATATACTATACATTTACTTTATCTATAATCGATAAGTGAGACTTCCAACAGACAACCCTCATGTTGATGTATATACATCTCGAATGTGAAACTTAATATTAATAGGTGATCCACAACAGGTGGAACAAATATACCCAACAAACAACAAATCTCATTAGGATAGACTTTAACAATGACTATGATACCATGTCAAAAAGTGAATTTTAAGTCTATCCTAACAAGATTTGTTGGACATATTGTTTCATCTGTTATTTGACTGTTGTTAAACCACTCATTCATGTATAATATCACTTACAAGATGTATATCTGGACATGAGAGGATGTGTTGAAAGTTACACATCAACTATAGATAAGCTAAATTTAAAATACATAAACAAATATAAATCCCACCTTACTAAAAATATAAATTAAAAGGTATAAATTTTTAAAAATCAAATTATATAATATTATTTAATTCTTTTAATATACATAATGGTTACACATGTAATAATATTAAATATAATTAAAATCTTAAAATTCTAATTTTTAGTATTTTTATTTTATCATTTATTTAAATTTTATATTTATAATAAAAAAATACTATAAAAACTAGTATATAAACAAATATAAATTTCACTTTACAAATCAACTTTGTGAGGTTAAAATTCACTTCTTAACACAAATCACACAGAAAAACATATTACACATAAATTGATTGAAATTTAAAAGGAAAAGATGGAGAGGCCTACTAGTTTAAAGGCAGTGCCCTTGTTAATATGTAGGGACTTGATTTCAATACCTTGGGGGCTCCTATGGATGTGGCCTTTTCATGTCTGCACTCTTTTTTATTACAAGCTTTTGGCGATGGAATTCAGTAAAGGCCATTTCTTCTTAACGTTTATTTTGTTTTATACAAGGACAGGGTACTTTGGAATTATTTATATTTCTTCATTATAAGTATTTATCGCTTGGGACACTGAAGAATGCCCCAAAGATTCTCTAAAACGGCATGAGAGAATTAATTAGTGACGATGAATCATCATGCTCATCTTAATCTTTCTTTCCAATGCACATCAACACATAATCATAGCAATCTTCTCCATTACGAATCTCTGCTGAAGGATCATTATATGCTTATCATTATGATTGTTAACAAATAATATTGAATGTTTCCGAAGCATCATGGATATGTAGTTGGTATATCAAAAAATCAGTTCTTATAGAGTGAGTGCTAATCAAACTCTCCAACCCATATAATTGCTTTGCCAACACAATTACATGTCCACAATTCAAGCTTCTTACAGCTTTTAAAACACATTCGTTGGTTCGGTGAGGCTTATTGGTCCCCTAGTCATGTTTTAGCTTTCAACCAACACTTCCAATTTCTTGTATTTCTAATAAATTTTATTATGCAATCAACAGAATTGGTGATTATAAATTCAAGAATGTTAAAGATACAAGGGAGATGAACCATACTCCAAATAAATACCAAGTACGTGTTTGGTGAGATACAAACTATATTATAATAACTAGTCTATCTGTCACCTTTTCATTTGATAAAAATATTGCAAGTGTTTTATAAGCGTAACGTTTTTTTTTCTCTCTCGTTTTTTAGTGACTACAAAACCTGTCTTCATTTATTGAGCACTTTTTCTTCTTTACCACAATTTTGAAACTTGATATAAAACGCCAATGAACCCACTAAAAAAGGCAGAATATATAAGTTGGAGATTAAATTGAATTACATAGCGTTAACTAAATTCTTTACCAAACCTAATATCAATTTTCGTGATGCAAAAGTTGGCGATTTTCTCCTTCTCTCTCTCTCTACCGTGTAGTACTATAAGAAAATATTATGTAATAAAATATTTTATGAAAATTAAATGATAATCTTGTCTTGTAAGCACCAATTATTATTAAATGAATAGAATTATTTGTAAATTGATAAGAATTCAAACTAATTAAATAAAATATTTCTATACATGTTCAATACTGTGATGCATATATATATGTATGTGTGTGTCATTTAGTTTTTCTTTTATAAAAATACGTCTTTAATTAGTCTCAAGAGGTAGGTAGCTAAAATTTATGATATAGCAAAACTTGAATAGGAAATTGAAAGCGAAAGTAAAGAAAAATGATACAACTCATAAAAGACATTTGATTTATTTATTTATTATTATACGGGAAAATTTATTTTGAGGTCTATATTATTTTACCAAAAATCGAAGTAAAAGGACGTAGCAGATATAATAATTATTATAGAAAAAAGGTTCCCTTAATTGGTGAGATAGAAGCAGTGGTTATTAGAAGTAAAGTAATCTTAAAAAGAAATTGTGAGAAACATGGCACATTAAATAGAGTATTGACATGCACATGCAGATGTTGGTGTGGCACAAACAGAATCGAGAAGATCGAAAGAAGACAGTGGGTGATTTGATTTGATGAATTATTAGAGATTTAAGAGTTTTGTGTCGTGTTTCTGCACCGCTAGTTTGAAGTTGCATGAATTGGCCACTGCACTTGTCTGTTTCCATTACTTAACGTGAAAGAGAAACATAGGATATTTAACTCCTTCTGTTGAGATTTTCTTGAAAAATAAACATAACAAATGCATATCATACTATATGTTTCATCCCTCTTTCTTTCTCATTTCGTTATCTCCTCCACCAAATTATCACTTTCGTAAAATCTTTGGACCCACACCTCCTCACTATTCACTTTCTCTTTCTTCTGCATAACATAAACTACCCTCACACTACAATTTGTTTGACTTACAATAATGATTGTTTCGTTTTTTAAATATTTAGGGATAATTTTTTCAAACATATCTGTGTTCTGCAATTTGTAAGATGTTCTTAAAAAAATGAGTGGTAATAATTACAAGCAGAAGCATTATTTCTGATATGGCCCTCCCTCTTGCGATCTGCAATTAATAACATGTTGACTTTTATTGGTTTTGCAAGCAACACTCATTTTCTTCCAACAAAAGTTTGAGATCACCACCAACTCCATAGTTTGTTTGTGATGAACTCGTGATGGTATCTATTAAGAATTTTTGTGGGTCATTTCTTTCTCTCTCTCTCTCTCTCTCTCTCTCTCTCTCTCTATATATATATATATATATATATATATATATATATATATATATATATATATCCATAAACTTAATTATAAGTGATTTTTACTCTCATTCTTAATCACGTTACTGTTGCTGTGTGTGTGCATTTGCCGTAACTCACAATGAAATTACATTTGCCTAACTCTAATCATGATATACACCTAATTATGAATTATGATGAGAGGATTTTTTTAATAAATTCAACTAAAAAATAAAAAATATAACTTCTACAGGAAATAAAAAAAAATGAAAATGACACAACAATACAAATGATTGGTGAATGGAAAAAATTGTGCTATCTTAACCATTCAAATATATATATATATATATATATATATATATATATAAGATTTTTTTTTTCACAAAAACTTATAAATAATTTATCCTAAAAAACATTAAACTTCTATATGAAATCAGTTAACTAATTACGAAAGTGACTAAAATTTTACTTACACTGTAAAATTATTAGACTTATCAAATTCATCCGTCAAACTATTTGATTAATATCTAACAGTAATTTAGGTTAAAAAGTGTATGATTATAGACTATAAACGATTAATATGAAAGTCTAATATAAAAATATACCGTTTTTATCCTTCTTATGATCTTTCCACATGTTCTATCAATGTAATAATCAATTCACAACCCCAATTCATTGACTCTTTTTTGTTATATTATTGATTTTCTTTTTAAAATAAACATTTTTTTAGCGTACTTTAGGTCCAAAGATTGAATTTCTTGAAGTCATTGATTATTTACATACAAAAGAGTTGAGTTTTTTTTTTTATAATTGAATTAATATTAAACCTGACCAGTCAATTGTAATGTACTAATTTACATTCAATTTTTAAACCTGTATAAATAAAATTAGAGAAACTAAATAGTACTAGAAAATATAATATCATAATTTAATGAAATTAAAAATTAAAACTTTAATAAATCAATGCATAAAAAATGAAACTTATTATATTATTTTAGTGAATAAAAAAATAGTCTTTTCGATTTGTAAAGCGTGGACTAAACGGGTTATCTGTTACCTAAAAACAAGGTAAATATTATTATCTTAATTTTATACGACAATATCATAACAACTGTAATAAACATTTAAGGTCGTATTTTGATTTTCGCAATTAGGATGCGAAATTATGAAGTTTTAAGACTCATCATATTATAGAATATTAAGTGTTATATAATTACAATATTAAATATTATAAATATGAGAAATTTTTAGGAATTATGAAAATTTGTAAGATATAAGATATATGTTAAAGGTGAAACTTGTTATGAGTTGAAAAATTTTCCTTATTTATCATCATATTAATTAAATCAAGATAAGGACGTGTTCTTTCCCTTTTGTCGCATTTTACAATATGGTCAATTGGTAATCATACGTGAACAAATTGAAAATAGTTGTCGAATGACTTTACGTGATTTTTTTAACTGAAAATAAAGTCACACAATTATTAATCCAAAAATGTTTTCTTTACAAATGCGAATTTTAGCAAGATGCGGACTTAAATGAGGGGAGAATTAAACGAATGTTTACTGTAACCACATCAATTTTTTAATGCTGTTAATGGTAAAGGATAATACTAATAATACTAAATGATTAAGGTTAATTAATAATAGTAAAGTGAATTTGATTTTTTAAGAGTTATTGTATAATTTGTGATGTGGCTGTAAATGAAAAATCCACTTTCTCTATTATAAATATAATTGAGGTGGGTTGGTTTTTACCATTAGGATTAACTAAATTATTTACAAAGTTACAACTCCAACTATTTTTTATTAATGTCATTAATTTAATTTAGCACATCAAGTCATAATATATAAATGGGTCTTTATAACATGCATCTACATATAGATATTGGTTAAAGATAATTAATATATTTAAAATCTACAAAAAATCATAATTAATTATAATATTAAATGAAATATGACCTAATCATAATTAATACAGTTTTATTTTATTTAAAAGACAAGAATATTCATAAAGATTGTATAGTTGTTATAATATTTTATTGAATATTTATTGATAAAAATTAAAAAATAATTAAATAAAAAAATTAAAATTACAAAAAGGATAGTATTAAAAAGGTTAAAAAATAGTATTAAAACCTAACAAAATTACAAAAACAAAAATAAAAATTAAAGTATCAATTTAAGATTTAATTAAATTTTCAAAATACTTATTTTTAATATTTAGAGATTTTAAAGGATATTTTTGTCTTTATAAAATCAATTATATTCATTTATACTATTTTAATTAATAGAATTAATTATTCCATCTTTCAATGTAAAAATGATAAAATCAAAACGTATTTATTATTCCTTAACCACATTCTCCTATATAAATTTATGTTAACAACCCTAAAATTACACAATTTTATCCTTCATTTGAGGAAATTTGTGCATCAATAAATTATGTAAGATTGTCGATGGATACATTCTACTCTATCACAGTGAAAAGTACTCACACAATGTTATAGCCACAATTTAAAGGGATGCTGGAATCGTGGACTAAAATGAAAACAAAATATTATTTAGAGGGGTTAAAATAAAAACAAGTACACTGAAATAAAGTAACGTGTTACATGATATGCTGAAGCATACTGTTATTGATTCTCAATATGTTGGTCATTAACGGCTAAAACTAACACAAAAATTGAATACTGCGTGGATTATTTTAATTTTTTTTTCAAAAGAAATAAAATGTAAACAGTAATTATATTAGAGAATCTAAAAAATGTATTTAAGTAAAGATATTGCATCGGCAGCAGCCCCTGCACCGCAGCCAAAGGATTTATTAGGAATAATGGTTTATAAAGCCGACGGCTAATATTTGACTTTGCTCGTATTTTAATCTTCTTCCTATGTTTAATGATGTTATTATATCAGCAGTGATGACATGCACCTTTTCTTGTTTCATTAAGGTTGGATTTTTACTTTGAATAAATGTCATACACGTGTATGACTGGTGAGTAAAACATATTCTGTGGTTGCGGCCTCTTACAGTTTCTTCTTCCCAAGCTAAGCAATTTTTAGAGACTATCTCGTTAACACGCTGAATTTCCTTTTCTGATCTTCTTCCATCAATTCGCTTTCTAGAAGTGACAACTGGTTCTTTTACACCCTGTTACAAGCACAACCATAAAAAATTAAAATGTTCTTCGTGGACTTAAGGAACGTGCATACCTATCTTACGTGTGTTTCAAGATATGAATATTGATGAAGAAAAGGGTAGCTACGTGAGATATAACACCGGCGAGATCACGAGGGAGAATAAACTAACACAAATGATCTTATGCATTCGTATTTTTTTTATGGCAGGGCCAACAAACAGAACCAAACAAGCGTTTTGAAATCTAGCACCTAAATAATACTAAACAAATAAAAGTTCTAGAGAAAATGATGCAGCTCATCTAGAAGGCTATTTCAAAGTCAAAAACGTCATTATTCATGATTTTAATAAACTGAGGCCACAAAAAGAGACAAATTATAATCCCCACGAGTGGCGCGAAGACTGCTGTGGCCAAATTCTGTGGAATTATTTGGATTTGTTACTTCACCGTCACCACTTTGTATTGTATATCTCCTATGTTTTTCGTTCTTGTGTCGTATTCCACGCGCTTTTTTGTTTTTTTTTTTAATATCCATGGTTTTCATTCATTTAAATATGTTTTAGTTATTTATTTTCTAGTTATTAATTTTGTCTAAATAAAAATTAAAATCGTGGTGATTTGTTTTGGGCCGAACTCGTGAAAGTAGCTTTTATGTGATTTAATCACGATGTAGATTTGGGCCCGAGCATTAGGGTGGTGCAAAAAGGTATCCCAGTGAAGCCCGTTCCAAATAAATACAGGGAAGAGCGAATAATGCGATGAATGATAATCGTGTTGCATGGGCGTGAGTGCCGCTTCTGTACTGAACCAGCTCCTCCGCAAGGAAAACCTGAAGCCACAGCAACCCCAAACCAACGCAGTGATCCAAACGATCCTCACTTACCTCAAAGCGGGTCGTATCCGAAAAGCTACTTCCATTCTCTTCGCCTTCCCAAAACCTTTTCCATACTCTCTGTATGCCCTCTTCTTCCGCCTATGTCCCTTCCACCGCGCCATCGTCGAGGCTCGCAAGGTCGAGTCGCACTTACTCACTTTCTCACCCAATCCCCCCATCTTCCTCCTCAACCGCGCCATCGAGTCATACGCCAAATGCCACTGCCTCCGCGACGCCCGCGAACTGTTCGACGAAATGCCCCGACGAGATGGCGGCACTTGGAACGCCCTCATTACTGCTTACTCCCAATTGGGTTTCCCAAACCAGGCTTTTTCCTTGTTTGTATGTATGACTAGGTCCGGGTTTTGGCCCTCGGAGGTTACTTTTGCTAGCGTTCTTGCTTCTTGTGCTGGTGATTCTCAGCTTCTTCTTTCCAAGCAGGTTCATGGGCTGGTCACAAAGTTTGGCTTTTGTGGCAATGTGATTCTCGGGAGTTCACTTGTTGATGTGTATGCCAAGTGCGGGGTTTTGGTTGATGCTCGCAGGATGTTTCATGAGATTCCGCAGCCTAATGCTGTCACTTGGAATGTGATCGTGAGGCGTTATCTCGATGCTGGTGATGCAAGGGAAGCGGTTTTCATGTTCTCGCGGATGTTTTCCACGGCGGTTCAGCCGATGAATTTTACTTTCTCTAATGCTCTTGTTGCTTGTTCCACATTGTCTGCACTCCAGGAGGGTATGCAGATTCATGGGGTGGTTGTGAAGTTGGGCCTCCAAGAGGATAATGTCATTTCGAGTTCGCTTGTGAACATGTATGTCAAGTGTGAGAAGCTGGAGGATGGTTCTCGGGTTTTTGATCTGCTTGGTTCGAGAGATTTGGTGTCTTGGACTTCCATTGTTTCGGCGTATGCAAAGAGTGGGAAAACTTTGGAGGCAAGAAAGCTTTTCGATAAGATGCCTGAACGGAATGTGATTTCATGGAATGCAATGTTAGCGGGATATGTTCGGTGCTTTGAATGGTCCGAGGCGTTAGATTTTGTATATCTCATGCTTGATGAGATTGAATATGTGGATCATGTCACACTCGGTTTGATGTTAAATGTATTTGCGGGTGTTTCGGATCATGAAACAGGGAAACAGATTCATGGATACATCTACAGACATGGCTTCCACTTGGACATTAGGGTTAGCAATGCCCTTCTTGACATGTATGGTAAGTGTGGGAACTTGGACAGTGCCAGGGTTTGGTTTAACCAGATGAGTAAGTGGCGTGACAGGGTTTCTTGGAATGCTTTGTTGGCTAGCTATGGCCATCATCAATTAAGTGAGCAGGCGTTAACAATGTTTTCAGAGATGCAGTGGGAGACAAAACCAACCAAATATACATTTGGAACCCTTTTGTTAGCTTGTGCAAATACCTTTGCCCTTTACCACGGTAAACAAATTCATGGATTCATCATTAGACATGGATTTGAGATAGATACTATAATGAGAACTGCTTTGGTCTACATGTACTGTAAATGCCGTTGTCTTGAGTCTGCTATTGAGGTTCTGAAGGGAGCAGTTTATAGGGATGTGATAATTTGGAACACCATAATTTTGGGATTTTGTCACAATCATAGGGGTAAAGAAGCGCTTGAACTTTTTGTGATGATGGAAGCAGAAGGCGTCAAGCCAGACCATGTGACCATAAAGGGCATTCTGCTTGCTTGCGTTGAAGAAGGCCTAGTTGATTTTGCCATTGAATGCTTTAAGTCACTGAGCAGTAAATACAATGTCCTTCCTCGACTGGAGCATTATAACTGCATGATTGAACTCTACAGTCAGCATGGATCCATGCATGAGCTTGAAAATTTTATGAGGACAATGACCATTGAGCCCACACTTCCTATGTTGGAGAGAGCTCTTGATGCTTGTCAGAAAAATGAGTGGTCAAGATTGGGAGAATGGATTACAGAAAAAATTAATGCATTTAAACACTAATTAATTTCAACCTGTAGGGTGCGTGCATTGTAGCAGCCAGGGCAGAGCAGGCTGGTGTTGTCATAAAGACAGTAAGTCACATGGCAAATACATGCAGTGGAATATAAGTGATCAAGGTTTATATTGATGACCATCAGGTTAATACATGGGTGTGCTGCCGGAGCATGGATACTTTCTGCCGTTGCAGTGAGCAAGACATTCTCCACTTTTGCTGAAACAAGATGATCGTGGTGACTATTTTCCTGGGATGTAGCAAGCTTTAGGATTTACGATGAGAAGTTTATGTTTTAAGTTACAATAAGCATATGCAAAGAGAAAGGACAAACTCCGCTTTTATCGGAACATTGCCAGTTGATAATGGCGTCAAGGAGTGATGATTGGCATACTTGGATTGGAGTTTAACATTCATTTGAGGAAATCATATTACATAGAGGCATTGACCGGAAGTGTCGTATTTTGAAACAACCTGTTTCTTGCTTGGAGAATAAATTGCACAAGTAAGCTTTTCACTGGATTTGAAATTCTAGACCACAACGAAATTATTTGCTGGAAAATGTGAAGGATCGTTAGTGACAGTTGGCATGCTGAAGTATGATTGCTACCTCGGTCAAATACCCCAATGAAAGGAGGTTTGTAGTTAACAATACGGTGGAATATTCTCGGCAAGATAGTAAAGTAGGAAGCTGAGAACTAATTGTTTAATAGGACCATTTTGCTTAGGGGTGTTCAATATGATCATAATGTGATCTTAAGGGAGTGAATATAATTTTCTTTATAATTTTTATTATATTTTTTATTAAATAGTTGAATGGTTACATGAGAAGATAAAAAAAAAAAATTAAGATGGCGAATTATTCATGTTTTAGTGAGAGTTAATTAGTAGTTAAGATTGAAAGTTATTTAGTGAAAGTTAATGTGAAATGTAGAAGGTCTTATCTACTAGTGAGTATGCTATTTTTGCATTTCTTAGGTTTGCCCATGTGAAATTTAGAATCGTGTATAGTTTTCGTTAGTTTTCTTTGTTTCTAGTCTTAGTTGGTTGTTTTACACTTGTAGGAACTAGGTTAGATTGAATCTATTTGCTGTTTTAGGATTAGCTTGTTTAATATGCCTATTTTTGCTGTCAAATAGTGAAATTTTGGGTCTACACATAACAGATTTCGTTTTTCTTGTTATTTTTTACTTTTAGCTTAATTTTTATCTTTCGTATACCAGTTAGAAGTTGTCTATATACTTGCTTAACTGTTTCAATTGCTATATTAGGGCAGTCTAAGTTGTTAGGCTAGTTTAGGATGCATTTTCTAGATTTGAATAGTGAATTTTGGGGTTATGATTTTTTTGTGCTAGTTTTCATGTTTTAAAGCTTTTTCAAGATTTAAGCATTTTTTTTTTTCAAAAATGAAATATCTACACACTGTGATATACAGGACATTTTTTTTTTGTTCATAGCTCCATTTTGTTATGCAATTAAAGTTTCAATTCTTCTTTGTTTTTTGAATTTTTGAATAGTCTGACATATCTATTTATTTTTAAATGAAATAAAAAATGATAATATATAAAATAATACTAAAGATAAATATATAAAATGAATGAATTAAAACAATAAAATCCGGTTTTAGTTGTTAAGAAAATAAACTTGATAGTAGACTTGTATCTTAAAGTCTTAAGTCTTTTTTTCGTTCTTAAGTCTCAACTTTTTTACAAACTTACAAAGTTATTTATTTTAAGATTAATCATTAATAAAAATAATTAAGAAATATATATTGCTCTTCTAAATTTAATAGTAAGTCTTTTTTTTCCTCGAAACTTGAATTATCTTTTTATAGAAAACTCAATTTTGAATTATGTTCCAATTAATCTATTATCTACCAAAAGATTAAACTATAATTTAATTAATAGTTTTGTAAAAAAAATTCAGTTTCTCAAGATATATTCAAAAAGAAAAACTTTCGAAACCCGTAAATCTAAAAGTACCTAAAAACAAAACTAGACAAAAGAAACACATTTTTAATTCTAATACAAATTCAAAACAGAATAAAATAACAATACAAATAAAAGAAAAACATACTAACCAGAAATGAAAAACATACTAACCAGAAATGAGAGGTAAGAGAAGTCATATAGAGATAAAAGAAGAAAATAAAATTCAGATTGATTATAAGAGAATAAAAATAACTAATCATTTTCTTTCTTATAAACAAAATTATAATTCACTAAAAAAACGTTTTAACTCATTAATTATCATTTTTACTACCAATCAAAATTAATGTACACTAATAATAATTTAATTAAATTTTATTTTCAAACATAAACTTATAATTAATTTAGTAGAACCATATTAATAATAAAATATTTTTTGAGGCCACTTTTATCTTAAACATATTTTTATAATTAGTTTAATAGAAGTATATTAATTAATACTAAAAAAAAATTTGAGATTTTTTTTTCTTAAACATAATTTTATAATTAATTTAATAAAAAAAATTAGTAGTAAATTTTTTTTTTTGAGACATTAAGTCTAAAGTGCTAAACTCGCTTTATCCTTAAGCAAGAGCGTGGGGTGAAGGATTTTGAAGAGAAGAAATTGAAGTGATCTGTGGGCTAGATTAAAGTGAGGTGGTGGAGGTGGTGAATTAATTTATAAAGAGTGAGAGAGGTAATATTAACCGGGTTAAAAGTAAAAAAAAAAAAAAAAAAAAAAAAAAAGGGAAAAGGC
>Ga0214544_1006226_pt1 | contig 22245 bp, 14 predicted proteins | sample CNSS3metaG_FD_160074 | JGI IMG/M metagenome (GOLD analysis project Ga0214544, IMG submission 160074) | Root nodule microbial communities from cowpea collected in UCLA plant growth center, Los Angeles, California, USA - CNSS3 | ecosystem: Host-associated > Plants > Roots > Nodule | place: USA...
TAATTAAATTTTGAGAAAAATTTTAAAACCTGTCAAGAATTTTAAAAATCCAATTCACCCCCCCCCCTCTTGATTTTTGACCATTGTTTAGTCATTCCGCTGCGCGATACCAACACTTCATAACTATCCCTTGCCATTCTAAACGACTTTGCATGAACATTGAATTCATCTAGCATCTTGGTTAAATTTTTTACAATCTCCACATCAAAGCTTGAATCATTTCTATAAAAAGAAAGTATCATTAATACAAAACTGTTTCACCCAAATGTCATATATCAAAGCAAAATGTATCATTAATACAAAACTGTTAAAACTAAAATGTCATATATAAAAACTCTTGTATTTTTAAATACCTCAAAGATTGTATCTTGTTGTGAACTTCATTGTCAGTATCATATATATAAAGTTGGGAAAACTTGGGTGCTCCACTTGAGAGAGGTAAAAGACTTCCAATTCTATGACAACATTGTCCATGAATACGTAAATTTAGAGGACTGTGACCATTGTTAAATGTGTTATCCACTTTGGCTTCAAATGAAGTAAAGCAAACATGATATTATACATTCTTATGTATTTCTGGTAGTTCCTGCTCTCCTTGGAAACATGATCACATAAAAGTTTTTACAAAACTAGTGGTAGTTCTCAGTAATGGTAATTGAACTTTACCATTACTACAGCATAGTTGGAATTTAGGATTTGCTCTATGTTTATGTTTTTCGATCATTTCCTGATACTTGATATAAGCTTTGCATTCTGGACACATGAATAATAGATTACCTATATCTACATATACTATGAATAATGAAAAACAGGTTAGTAAAGACAACTTATATATTAAACCAACACACTTATATAAATTATTTTCTCATATCTTGGAGTGGAAGATATAGTCATGTCATTGTATTCTTCTATTAAATACTTTTCATCTTCATTTTGTAATGAAGCATCTCGTGTAACATCTGCTATTAGTAAAAGTCAATTATTTGTTCACACAAACAAAATGATTTCAGATTCTAATAATAGATTACTTTGTTCATTCAACAATTACATCAATAAAAGGTTACTTATATTAGATCGCAATAAACACATGTTTTAAAAATCCCTTGTGTTTGTTCTGAAGGTTCTAAGATTCAACAATTCATGAATTGAGTCATTATTTTCATACCATGTACAATATGATTGATGTTCTTCTATGTTAATAGATACGTTACCAAGACCATTATTATGTTCACTAAAGGTGTTATTGGAACCTCCATATGGTGTACAACTTTCAGCAACCACTTGAAATTTCTTATATAGATTTTTGCGATAACCATTTCTATGGAATGGTCTATTATCATTTTGTTGACCTTTTTTTTTAAAATGACTTAGCATTTGGAAATCTTTGTAAACCATTTTGTCGTGGACTGTCAATATTAAGGAAATTGATGGTCAAATCAATAAATGGTGTACCAATGCTTCTTTGTGAATCTCCCCTAATACCTTCACTAAATTGTTCAAATCTCGAAATGTTATTTCTATTCTCAAGTAGTATCATTTTCCTTTTGTTCCTTGCATTTGAAGAACTTATATTTTGCTGCAAATCTTTGTTGTTCATAGTACAGAGCACAAATTTCATATCATGTCACTAAAACTTTAACATTAAATTAAATAAACCCTTTATTTCTATTGTTATTAATTAAAAAAAAATAGGTATTACTCGCAAAATATTAACATGAATCAACTTCAAGTATATAGTAATATAGGAAAAACAATGATTATGCTAAAAATGACTTAAAAATGGAAACATTAAGACATATATAGATAAATGATTTCAACTATAGTCATATGAATAAAGTAAAGTTATGGGGTGAAATAGAAGAAAACAGGATTGTGCTAAGAATGACTTCAAAATGGAAACTTTAGAAGGTATATATAGATAAAAGAAGTCCACTATGACCTTCTTAGTTATACAATGAAACAGTTAGTGAATGAAAAACAAAAGAAACAATAAAAACACATTAAGATATATTGTTGAACCTGAAATTTTTGTAAAAACAAAAACTTGTTTTATTTAACACTTTGTGTAAATTCTTCACAAATAACTTTCATGGAAACATATGTTGCTCTAAAGAACTTTCACGGAAACATATGTTACTCAGCTTTTTTGTTCTTCAGGTTGTAGTAGTTGGCAATTTCTGGAAAAGCGACAATGGATGATAAAATATACTGATGTTAGAAGCGTGCCAATCTAAATGTCAGTATATAACTTAAAAACTATTAGTAATTATATATATATATATATATATATATATATATATATATATATATATATATATATATTCCTTATAAGAATTTTAATTTATGTGACAAAAATTGATTGCAATAATACGAACTTAACTAAAGGTTTTTGTTAATTCTGGTGATTATAATTTTTTTTTCATGTCAAATTATATGTATTGTAGAACTTCCAATATTATTTTTAAAAATGAATCTCTTTTATAATACCAAGTTAATTGTGTTAAATATATTAATTGTATAGCCTAACTTAGGAATAACATTAAATCATTAGTATTGTATATACCTTAACAAAAATCTAATCCAAATATAATTAAACCACAATATGATTTGGTATATTAAAGGCTTTATTTATATGAACAAAATTTGCAATACATGACATGGATTAATACACAACTATGATATTTATAACATTTACAAATATTTTGCTTTTATACATAAATTCTTTCAATGCATTTACTTCGCTATATATAGTATTTCAACATTTAAACATGAATTTACAACTACCATAATTGTTAATTTGTAAAATGGATACAAAATTTTGTAATTTGTATATTGAATGCAGACACAATAAAGTTCATACTTATAAGCACTTACGGTTATAATTGTTCATTCATAACTACATAAGTTCATTTACATTGACCTTCCAAAAAATGAACCAAAATATTCTAACTTATATCTTCAAATTACAGCATATTTAATCAAAAGGTTCTGACATTCATAATTACATTAGTTCTAACGCATATCTTCAAATTACAAACTAGACCAACAAAATATTTGTGGTGTCATCAAGAAGTTTACCAAAATAACAGTGATAATATTAAAAGTAGTAATATAAATAAAAGAACTTTTAATTAATTCTTCTCCTTCTTGATTTTTTGTTTCCTCGTCTTGACATTTTTGGTTGTTGATAGTTGACCAAATGGGATATCTTTCAGTCCATGATATTCAATGTTAGTTTCCTAAGATAAGGCTTTTGAAGGGGTGGGATATATCTCAACTTCAGGATCATGGTCAGTTGTGGCAATGACGTCTGCACAATTTAAAGAATAATTCAAAATCAAATTTCAATTATAAAAATTAACAAAAGACAACATTTATAGTACTTTTGGGTGTAATTGAGCTTTAATGAGAGAAATTAATCATGTCGAATACTTTGATTACTGATGCATATTTCTTTTTGGGATGACATTGGACCCTAAAAGTAAGTGTACATCCTAGTAGGACATCCAGATCTTCTGGAAAACATTTTAGATCATCCTCATCTTCCTAATATAAAATTCAATTCAACATCAATTATTTCTATATCAGGAATAAGAATATAGTATTCCTTAACATAAGATAATGAAATCAAATAGTGAAGACGATAAATTATAATTTGTACCTCAATCATTTTATTTCTTAAGTCAGGAGCTGATATATCAATGGTATTGTTACACTCTTGGTCCCACATCACAAAATTTGAGACACCACTTTCATCCATAACTTGGATTTCCAACTTATAATTATATAAATTAAAGAAAACATTAATTTAAACATATGATGGGTATCATAAAAATATAATAAAGATAATTGTGCAGTAATTACCTAAGTCCAGGTTTATCATTATTAAAATCACAAAAGGAACACTTGAAAGCATAAGTTTCATTAGTTCTTTTCCTACAACTTTTGCAAGCAAGAAAACTCCATCCATCATTCCCTAAATTGAACTTCATTGTACTCGCAATTGTAACACAACACACCTTCTTAAATGAACAACAAAAATCACATAATTAATAGTTGTAATATACAGTCAAAGCAAATAATCCAACTCTATATATGAATAAACAATACCTCTTTCAAAGTTGTGATCTCATATAAGTTTTTCACACCAGCTTTAAACATAAAACGGTTGTTCTGACTAATTTAGGTAGAGAAACTATACTAAGATAATTCTTCACTATATTGCATGAAATCATTCCTAAATCGACTACAATAGATATATATATATATATATATATATATATATATATATATATATATATATATATATATAAATATGATTATACTAAAATGAAACAATATAGTATACAAATTAATATACAATTATTAACTTCAAAGAACTATTACAAATTAATATATACTATTTTTGAATTCAGACTACTATTTTTTGAATTCTGTTATTTCTGTTGCTTCTTGAACAAACAACAACTTTGAACCATTTCAAGAATTCGAAATACACACTAGCCATGGACCTAACAGAAAAAATCTTTCAGTTGTAACAACAACATCAATAATGAAATTTAGATTTAAAATATCTTATGCAAGTTTTATCTTTGCCAAAGTCAATATTATGACAACGACTTCTGAAAGGTCATTTCCGTTCCAATTACCTATAAATTTGGTACAATATGAATCCCACAAGGCACAACTAACAATTGCAGAACTACATCTACAAAAAAAAAAGTTGTAGTAAAACAGAATTAATTTTCAAGCTATAAACAACATAAATTATAAAAAAAATGAAATATGCTAACCTTAAATCATGTAGATCAAAAACAATGTTTTTGGAATGAGGTTTTGTCTTTACATTATCCACAACACCAATGACATCTAATACAAAACAAATATTTGAAAACTAAGAACATGTAATAACTGATATAGAAAATCATATGAAAAACTAAATAAATTAAAATTTGATTTGCCATTCTTCAAACTTACCAACTAACAAATCGGGCGAGAAATTTCCATCAATTACATCCTTAATAGACTTAAACTTGAAAATCTTCATCGGAATGGAAGGAAGTAATTGCTTTTTAACAGATGTTGCTCCTATATAACAAGTTAAGAGGATGATCACATACACGATGTCGACTTTGATTTATTAAGCATTTGAAATTATTCATAATGTAAGTCTTTCCCTCGACTAACTTATCTTCCCACAAACCCAAGTCGTCCTTCTTAACCAAAGTAGGAATTATATCTCCCTGAAAACAAAAAGAAATAAAATTCAACATTGTCGTAAATCAAGTAAACTAATTGGATAAATAAAAAACCTACATTACCTTTTCATCCATCAAAATCATTTCCAAATGGGTATTAGAATCATGGTTCTGAATAAACCAAAGGTCACCTATCCTAACACAGAGCTTAAGAGTCTCTTTTTGTCTATTAATCCAACCAATAAAATCAACTTTTCGGGCCATCTACAATCAATGTCGTCAAAACACTGTACAAAACTACATAAATAGCGAATATATATTAATATAAATCTACATAAAACAAAGTAAGATCAAAATGAACAGTAATATGAATCAACATGCATTATCTTACATTCATAGAGTATCAGGTCATCTTCATAGTCAATCAAATAAGGGAAAAATGTCACACAAAACCAAAGCAAAACACAGTACAAACAAAAAAATGGACACAAAACTACGAATACAAAAAGTAACAAACAAATAAACCAAACAAAAGTATGTACTTTCATTGAACAAAGAAAAACAAACGAAAAATTTAACTTCAAATAAACCTAACACAAAATATAACAAAATAAATCAGAAACCGCACAACAAACTTTATAAAGAATATAAAAAAGGGAAGAAAAAACGAAATTCAAACAAATAAAAATTAAGTAAACAAAATGATTACAAGAAACAATAACACAAAACCAATAGAATGAACAATACAAACAAAATTATTCAAAACAAAGAAAAAAAAGTAAGAAAAAGACAATCAAATTTCAAGTTCAAAAAGATACTCAAAAATATAACAAGAAAATGAAAAGTAAATTTACCTGAAGCAAAGCAAAATAGACTCAACACATGGAGAGCACCAGAAACAAAAACTACAATGACAATTTTATTTGGAGAAACGTATCAGATGAATCTATAACCTTCAATTCTGTAAAAAATAAATATACGTCAATCAATCAATCACACAAGAGCAGTGAACAATAGAGATAGGCGGGAAACGAAATTTTACAATAAACCCATCAATTAAAATGAAGAGCTTCAGGAGTTTGGGAGTAAATCGAGAACTAAGTTCATAGGTTGGGAAAAGATAGCAAAATCTTTAAATGAGACATATGTCAAATTGTAAGTTAGGGTGTTTATGTAAAATTAATGAGCGTGGATTTGTATAAATTGTTATAGATTATGCTCTTTTACCATTTCTTCACAATAGGCAAAATTGTTTTTACTTTATTTTAAAAAAAAGATATCAAATATTGTCCATTTTATCATTTCTTTTTATCAATATGCCATGAAATATTTCAACGATTTTAATTGGTATGTTATCACATCATTAATAAATTGACTTTCTATTGAAGAAAGAAAAGGTAAAATTTTAGATGGTAAAGTCCACAAAATTGAAAGTATTGTGATGAAATTTTCACAAGTACAAAAGTTCAATGGTAAAATATGTTATTACAATTTTTTTCTTAAAAAAATGATTTTTATACATTTAAAAAAATGCATATTCTGAACTAGAAGTCACCTCACATTAAAGATGTCAATATAGTATTAGTAAATTGATAATCAATTGATAAAAATAAATAATTTTTGCACAATTTTAATATTCAGATGTACAATTCATGAAATTGAAAATTGAATATTTAAATTTGAAATAATACAAAAGAAAATAATGGTAAAAATTAAATTCAGCCATATTTTAATTTGTATTAGTTTTAAAAATTACTTTTAAACCACTATAAGTAAAAGAATATAAAAGTATTATTATATAAAATGCTCTCTGATCAAAATTGGATTCTCCACTGCATGCGCGCGTACATAAACAAATACAACTCACATCAGACGCACTCACCGACCATCTGACACGGAAGAACTTTGGAAGAATCAAAATTCCACACTACACCTCATTGGATAACAAATAAATAAATTATAAATAACAGTTATTATTATTATTATTATTATTATTATTATTATTATTATTATATATATATATATATATGCTGATTTTTCAGTTATGTGTAATATTAGATAGGTAAGAATATTAATATTATTTACTGAAATTCTGTTTGTGTTCATATGAAAATTATAAAATTAATGTTTGTAATCTTTTTTTAAGAAAAAAGGTTTTAAAAATATGTAGTTCGAATTAATTTAAACCTACTTCAGTAGCATTTCACGGTTCAATACCAATTTTATTTCCCTAAAGAATACGAACAATTTTATTAAATTTATAAACCAAACAAAAAACTAAAGCATGTGGCTTTTATTAAGGTTACATGATAGTTTTAGACATAATTATTTTAGAAAATCAATAGATTATGACTTCTCGGTTAAAATGAATACATGTAAGGCCATTTTTATTTATGCCCAATGTTTAAGGGACTGTCCCAAATCTGTTGGGCCTAAGGCTATCCTATAGGGTGCCCAAAACCCTTAAACCAGCCCTAACCTTCTCATTTTTGCCACCTTCAGAAAACAGCCATTTTCCCTCTCTTGAACTACAGCAGCAAGCTCTGCTAAGGTTTGCCTCTACTCCGTGGCAAGCTAGTTCAACTTCATTTTCTCTTCCACGTAAGTTGCTTCCCAACTCATACCCTTCCTCTCTGCTTTGATTTTTCGTAGTTCTAGTTAGGGTTTACCGTAGTGACCTCGTGTTCAATCTGTACTAGTGTTTACAACTCACAAATCTGCTATGGGAGTTGTCGTACTCATTTACTTAGGTGTCGGAGTCGTTTGGCTAGCTTTTTTCAGGTAAAGGAAGCTAGGGCTTACTTGTTTACTTCGATTTTCTACTTGCGTTGCTGCTATTTCACGATTGTATGGCTTGTATGGTACTATGAATGTATGGAATGCCTTGTTATGTGGTTAGGCTTGTATGTGTGGCTGATGCGGGTACGAACAGCAGCGAGAACTGATAATCTCGCCCAAGCGAGCTTGTCTCGCCTAGGCAGGCATAGCAGAAACTGGCCCAGGTTGCTGCTCGAGCTCTCGCTCAAGCGGAGGGCTTTCGTTTTGAGCGATAAAGCATCTCTCTCAGGCGAGAGGGTCTCTCCTAAACGAGAACTCGTGGTATCTTGTTGTGGTTCGCTTTGTTGTCGTGCAGGCGAGAGACCCCACTTTGAGCGAAGAGCAGTCTCGCTCAGGCGAGGAGGTCTCGCCCAAGCGAGAACTCGCAAAGCCTACTATGTGTTTTGTTGGCAGTCTCACCTAAGTGAGGTCTTGTAGCTTGAGCGAAAGACCTCTTTCGCTTGAGCGAGGGTCCATAGCTTGAGCGAGACTGGTGCTGGAATTTGTGTTCTTTTACATGTTTTTAATTATTGGTTGTATGGTTGGTTGGAGTGCCCTATTTAAAGCATGCAATATGTGAAAATGCATGTAACATCTGATTTGTAGTGCTATGTATGTTGTATGAGATTAAATGGGGATGAGATGTTATTATGATGGAATGGAAAGTATGAATTGTTGGATGGTTGGTTGTACATATTGGCATGGAATTGATATGCATGATAACTTTATGCTTGGTTGGTGAGACATGAATTTGGTGTGGTTTAGGACGTAATTCCATGAATCTCTAGGTGAGATCTCATAGTGGTGCCTCATTGGTCAGGATGTAATTTCATGATGGTTGCATGGTGTGCCTCATGGTCAGGACGTAATTCCATGACCCCTGTTAGTAGGAGCTCATGGTGGTGCCTCATGATTAGGATGTAATTCCACGAAGGTTCATGGTGGTGACTCATTATATAATTTAGTAATGATTCAAGTAAGGATTGCATTCTGACACTCTAAAGAGTCAATTAGTCTCACATAGAGCGTACTGACTCGAGTGGTGAGAGTAGTAAGATGCCCTAGTCTTTGGCAGGATAATGGCCTTAGATGTTTGAAGGCTAACCTTGTGAGTGGTAGGGTTAAACCCATTGGAAATTGGCTCTATAGAATAGTAGAGGCCACCACAAGCGCAAGCATCTAGTGAATCCGACTGATTATATGTATCCGGATAATCGTGTCTTGAGTCTTAGTGTCTTGTTTGCTCGTCATCACATGCTTGGTTGATGTATGTATCTTTGACTATAAAATTGTATGCAATTGCATGATAAAAAGCTTTTTACTCTAGCTTATCCTTTCTGCTTGTTTGTATGTTCTATGTGTGGTTTTCTCTTTTTGCGATGATCATTAATTTATTGATGTGAGCAGATGCAAGAACTACCTGTGGCTATGAGGGTGATGGAGATTTCGCTGCTTAGTTCGTCTTGGATCAGATCCCGCTTATCTTCGAGTTTTCTTTTAGGGCGGGTAGCCCTTGTATTATCTCACTCTTTGAGCATTTATTTTGAATAATGTCGAACTATTTCTCTGTCTTGTTATTTGCATCGTGATGTGCCTTAGTATTTCATTCTAAGTACCTTGGATATCTGTAAGGAGTGATGTTATACTCCGCAACTTTGCTCTTTATATTTTCTTATGTGATGTTTCATTTAATTAAGCGTGTTTATTAAATGGGACGTTACAATATACTTTATGTAACATTTGTTATAAAGAAGTTAATTTAAAATTTGTAACATTCCAAAGTTAAAATAATATGTTCTTGTGTGAGAATAAGATGTTCTCACAAGACCTTATACTCTCTTTTCTTTTTATTCGAGATATCCATTTTTTACTTTCTTATTTGATATGTGCTTTTCTTTGCTTTTTCTCTGAGATGTTCCTTCCTTTGACTTAAGTTGTAGGTGCTTGCAAAGACATTTTGACACTCAAGTCAATGATCCATATTATATGTTTTTTGTATATATCAAAGAAATTTTACCTTATGTAATAAATAACATTCATTATATATTTTCCCCAATGAGTCTTTACATGAATGGGTTTTTTTTTTAGATATACTAACTCCATATTAGGAATGTTTAAGACATGGACATTATATTAATTTCCAGATCGTAACATAAAATTTTCATATTATTAACTTTAAATGCAGATTGTGATGATGACGACTGTTTCATGCAATATAATCTTGGCCATGGATTATACACCTACCTCTCAACTCGAAGTTGCACTTCTAAGATTGCATCGAGAGTCTTAGTTTATCATAAGCCGAGACCATGTTTAGACAAGTGGAAAGGTTGGTGAAGGGCTAAAAAACTATTAAATCCTATTGAAATGTTCTATTAATAGGGAGAAGGTTTTCGTGAGGGCCCCTACTAGTCTGGAAATTGAGATATTGTCTTTCTCTACATCTCATTCAAGTATGTCAGAGTCTACTTCAACTAGTTCTTTAAGTAATTCTTCTGTGAGGGTAATGGATTCAGGGGAAGATGAGGTCCCACATGATCCAACGTCGTCCTCATGGGTAGTGATAATAGTCCTTAGTCAGTGAAAGTAGTGAAGTTGATCTATTGTTACATAGGGTCACAATTGAACTTAAAGAATAAAGCCAAGTTGTACTTCTTGGAAGAGTTTGGAGAAGTTTGTTTTGATTACAATGTTTGAAGAAGATGGTGTTAAATATGTATTACTTGTTATAGCTTTCATTGTGTGTGTTTGTGAGCCTTGCTCATAAGGTAATCACAAGTAATTCATTTTAGAACTCATCTTTAATCATAAAATTTGTTTTGAATAGTTTAAAATGTTTTAAAAAAGATTTTAAATTCAGAATGATCGATTAATTTGTTTGTGATGTATTTTCATAATAGAATAATCGATTATCAATATTGATAATGGATTCAATAAGAGAACAAATAAATGTGTTTTTAACTTGTTTCTATGAATTGATAAACAAGAATAATTAAATGATTTAACTTATTTCTATGAACAAATAAATGTGTTTTTAATTTTTTTCATCAATGGTGGGTAACATAATTGATTAAAATAGAGAAAATTTTTCATTAAAATTCACCTTATTCTAAGAATAAGTGATTAACAAGTTAAGATATTATAAGAAAATTCCTAAATTATGAATAATTTTAGTGACTAAAAATAACTAGTCACTATAGTGATCAATTTGAATATCAATTTATAAACTAAAAATTATTGGTAATAAAAACAATTTTTATTGTGGATAAAAAGTTATAATTAGTCTCTAAATTAGTAACTAAAATAGTTTCTATTATGAATTGGCCTATAAATTGGTCACTAACATTAGTTATCAAGATTTTGACTACTAAAGGAATTTATCTCTAAATTGGTGTTTAATTAATTATTTGGAGACCAATTTAGAAATCAATTCCTTTGGTAGCCAAAATCTTGGAAGCTAATGCTAGTCACCAATTTAATTGATAATAAAAATTATTTTATTTACCAATTTAGAGACTAATTATTCATAATAAAAACTACTTTAGTTACCAATACTTTTTAGTTTATAAATTGATATATAAATTTAATTTTTTATTCATTCTAAGATGACTTTCATCATACATTACAAAACACAATCTAAAATGTCTAGAATGGCAAAAGTGAGTTTTTTCACATTGTTCCTTGAGTGCATTTTTTCAAGAAGTCTTTCAACTCTCTTGATTTTCTCAAAAATTTTAAAAGATTGTGTGTAATTAGTATTGAACCTTCACTTGTGATTGCTACTTGATAGTTTGTTTTTATTATTGAAGAGTTATTTATTATATTTCTCTTAGTGTGTATCAACATAAAACATATATTTTTAATATATTATTTTTTTTTTTTTTTTTATTTTTTATATATATATATATATATATATATATATATATATATATATATATATATATATAACAACATATAAAGAGATATATTTTTTGTGTCACATTTTATATTTTCACTTTTATCTTTAATTATTATTTTAAAAATTAATTATTTAATAAATAGTTTATCTTTAATTTTTATTTTAAAATTTTTTTTTTAATTTATTTTTTATTTTTAACAATTATTTAAAAAAAATTCTATATATATTTTGTTTTTTTATGAAACATTGTTTTAAAAATTAATTATATATTTTTTATTAAGTTAACTCAAATCTTTATAAAAATTAAAAAATTGCGAATACATTAAACGTGAAAGTGCCGGTTTGTTACCTGTATGTTTGACAGTATATATTAAAATTTTAAATACTTCTGAAAATATTTGTTATTATCTTCTCAATAATATCGTTAATGCAACAAATGAACGTAAAAAAATATATAACAAAAATAATTTAAAAGTTTAACTACTTAGTACAATAAAATTTTAGTTAAAATACATAATAAATAGTTTTAAACCTATTTATAAACTTGTTATAAAATAATTTAAAAATTCTTTTTTACTTTAAAATTATATCTTTAATGTAATAAGATATGTGTTACATTCTCCTACTTAAAAAATACTATTCTTAAATATTTCTTATTTTATAGAATTTCGTATTAAATCAATAATATTTTCAAAAAATATTTATCTAACTAAATGCATAATTCAATTCACTTAAGTATTTCAAATAATAGTCAAATTTACTTAAATAATATTAAATGTAAATGAATTTCTAAATTGCAATAGAATTAAACATTCATTAATTAAATGATTATTACCAGTTTTAAAATTAAAATATTTTCGGCATTCTTAGTCATGGATGCATCAGAACTTTAGATTTATTTTTTTGGCACGAAAATATTTGTGGATTGTATTAATTAGTATTTTTAATGAACATTAAATATAACAAGATATTATAAACTATCATATGAATAGTAGTTTATAAATAAAACTGTTTTTAACATTTTTAGAAAGATTCAAAATAAATATAATATTAAATAAAATCTAAACTAATAATTATTAATATAACTTATTTTTTTTAAAAGATAAAAATATCCATAAATATTACACATGTAAATATATATTTAATATTTTATTTAACATTTACATATAAAAGTTAAAAACTAATTAAACAATAAAATAATTATATTTTAATGTTGTTAAAAATTAAATATAATTAAATATAAAAAAGTTTAAATTAATATAAAAATCAACAAAAAAAATAGTATTAAACATCTAAAAATTAAAAAACAAATAAAAAAATATAAATTAACAAAAAAACCAACGAATAAAATTAGTTTAAACATTTCTAAAACAAATATAATTAAAATGTGAATTTGAGATTTAATTAAATTTTTTTTCTTTTTAACAAAAACTTTAAAAATTTTAAAGTCCTTATGATAATAAATTATTATTTAAAAATTATAAAAATATTCTTATTTTTATAAAATTTATCATATACATTTATACTATTTAAATTATTATATTTAATTATTTCAACTATGTAAAAATATAATATCAAATATATTTATTATTCCGATGAATCTTAAGATAATGATTAGCATTCTTTTTTTCTAAATCCGAACTATCTAACATTTTATGTTTTTTCATTTTGTTCTTATATCTATCAAAGTAATATTTTCTAGCATCTTCAACTTATATTTTATAATTGTATGCAATAATAAAAATTATTTTATTAACATATATATAATAGTTGACAAACTATTTTTAATTTTATTTCATTTAGGGTATTAATTCCAATTACTGAACAAAATATTTGACGTTATTATAATAGATTTTTTTATTCTTATAAACGAGAATCAATGCGCATTTATTAACTCTGCTAAATAAATTAATTAACTTTGGAAACTGTGACAATTTGACGTAGTTTGCACATAGAATAGAACAACCGAAGCACCTCGTTGCTTTCTTCTTTGCTTCAATATAAAGTCTAAAACTCTTTCTCATTTCACACAGCAAATAACATCAACTTCCAATTTTTCTTCACATGATCTTTCATTCAAAACCGACACAAACACAGAACAAAGCACCACCTTTCTCTTTCACCCCTTTCTTTATCACTCATTCAAACTTCCATTATTTTCACTATTTTCATTCCATTCATTGAACTGCATTTATGTTTTCTTACAGTTATCACTTTCTCTTATAGTTCAAAGCCTTTCTCAAGTTACGTGGCTATTATTCTAACTCTCTATAGATCCACAACTTGGTGTCACCATACCTCAATCACAACAAAAGTTGTGGAGGTAATCAATACTTGTCTTTCTTCTTTGGGAGCTAAAGGGGTTTTCTTTCAACCCTTCTTTTTCATAAATTTTTCAACTTTTCTCATTTTGTCACTTGTTTCAGTCAAAAAAGTTAGGGAACAAACAAAGAAACTTGATTCTTGGATTTATAAGAAAGAACTTCTGGGGTTGACATTCTTCATATTCAATACAGATTGGTAAAATACAGCAAACCAAAGAAAAGAGTTTTTTTTTTAAAAAAAACCAACTCATTCTTATTCATTGGTGGGTGAAAAAGGGTTCTGGGTTTTTCATCCCAAAGGGCTAACTTTCACTTGTCACACTAAACAGTATTTTGAATAGAGAAATCTTGTGATCACCCAAAAGCTTTTGAAGAGCAAATAATTTCTAGGAATACCCTTTTGTTGTTGTTTTTGTGGGATGGGAAAAAGGTGGTTTTTGAGATGGATTTTTGCAGTGATTGGGGTGATGTGTTGGTGGGATGTGGAAGGGCTTGGGGTGAACTGGGGGACCCAAGCCACACACCAGTTGAGAGCAGACACTGTGGTTGAGATGTTGAAGGAGAATGGGATTCAAAAGGTGAAGCTGTTTGATGCAGATGAGTCTTGCATGAAGGCTCTATCTGGGTCAGGGATTGAAGTCATGGTTGCCATTCCCAATAACCAACTTTCTGAGATGAATGACTATGATCGTGCCATGCAGTGGGTGAAGAAGAATGTCACAAGCTACAATTTCAGGGGTGGAGTTAACATCAAGTGAGTTACATAACTTTCTTTCTCCTATTTGTGAATGTGAGATGAGTTTTTAATCTTCAGGGAGTGTGGAATGTAAGTAAGAAGTTATGTAATATGTTTGAATCATGAATCTTGATTTCATGTTTTGCTTGGTAATTTGGATTCTTGCTTGATATGAGGTTCTTTGTGATTAAGGAAAAAAAAAAACCAGATTACTGATATTTTGTTATGGTAAATTTGATTTAAACACATCTCTAACTGTTTGATCTGTATCTCTATTCCATTGTTGTTCAATCAAAATTGGAATTTTATTACTTAATAGGTCATAAATAAAAATTTACCTTAAAAATTAAGTACATTACTGAGATAAAATTTTATTCTGAACGAAAAGTAGTACATAACTTAATTTTTTCTACTTTTCATCTCATGGTTAAAAGTATGGTCACTTTGTGACTGTATGCAAATTGGTCTTCACTGGATCTAAGAAGGAGACACAGAAAAAGTGACCTGAAATTGTACCTTTTTCTGCATATAGATTCTATTTTTCGGTAGTTGTGGTGTGGCTTCTTGTGAGAGCGTTTGAAAAAAGTGATTTTAATTGGCCTATTCAACTCCTAGATCAGTAGTACTAATTATTTCCTTTGTGACTAGAAAATCATCTAGAACTATACTCTATGAAAATATATAATTTTGAGAAAGCTCATTGCACTTCTTTTTTCCTATCTTTTAATAAATGGAGAACATTGATCTTGAAGAACGGTTGAAAGACATACTTAAAGAAATGGAAGGAAGAGGAGAAAAGATTATTACTGTTTTGAGTGTTGCAACTTTGGAAAAATTCTGCCTGTGTTTGAACTTCAGAAGAACTTCTGTGTTTGAGATTAAGATTTAAGTAAAATCTTCCTCAAAGTTACAACTCCAAATGATAAGTCCACTAAGTAAGGATGAAATATTAGTATTGGAAATTGGAGTTGCCACTTGAAAAAAAAAAAAATCATAAAACTTTTGTCCTGTCTTGGGAAAATTTTCTCAATTCTGATTTTTGAACTAGGTGATTCCAATTAAAAATGAATACATATTGGTTTTGTTTATATTTGAATTCCAATGAACTCTAAGTGTTTGTTTATTTGTCACTCCATGTTTATTCTTTCACAGGTATGTAGCAGTTGGGAACGAGCCATTTCTGAAATCCTACAATGGTTCATTCATGCAAGTCACCTTCCCTGCATTACGGAACATTCAGAATGCCCTCAATGAAGTTGGTGTAGGAGACTCCATAAAAGCCACAGTGCCCTTAAATGCTGATGTGTATGAGTCTCCAACAAACAACCCTGTTCCATCAGGTGGAATGTTTAGGCCTGATATAAGAGACCTAATGATTCAAATTGTGCAATTTTTGGCCAAGAACAATGCTCCATTCACAGTGAACATTTACCCCTTCTTGAGCCTCTACGGGAATGACAATTTCCCTCTTGACTATGCCTTCTTTGATGGGGTGGCTAACCCCATAAATGATAATGGGGTTTCATACACCAATGTGTTTGATGCAAACTTTGACACCTTGGTCTCCGCCCTCCAAAAAGTGGGGTATGGAGACATGCCAATTCTGGTAGGAGAGGTGGGATGGCCAACAGATGGTGACAAAAATGCCAATGTAGGATATGCTTTTAGGTTCTACAATGGACTTCTACCAAAGCTTGCATTGAACAAAGGGACCCCACTTAGGCCAAAATACATTGAAGTTTATCTTTTTGGCCTCATTGATGAGGATGCCAAAAGCATTGCCCCAGGGAACTTTGAACGCCATTGGGGAATTTTCAAGTATGATGGAAAGCCTAAGTTTCCAATGGACCTTTCTGGAAAAGGCCAAAACAAGTTACTAGTTGGTGCTCAAAATGTGTACTATCTTGATCCAAAGTGGTGCATGTTCAACCCTGATGCACAAAACCTAAGCAAACTCGCTGATAACATAAACTATGCTTGCACCCTTGCTGATTGCACTGCACTTGGATATGGATCTTCTTGCAGCAACTTGGATGCAAATGGGAATGCCTCTTATGCATTTAACATATATTACCAGACACAGGATCAGAATGACTTGGCCTGCAATTTTGAAGGTTTGGCAAGGCTTACAACAAGCAACATTTCAACACCAACTTGCAACTTCATTGTTCAGATAAATCCTTCCCTTTCCCCTTCTTTGAGGCCCTCAATAGTAGCTTCCTTATCTATCACTCTTCTACCCTTGATTTTAATGTTGTAGGGTCTTGTACATACATCATCATTATTAATATTATTATCATTATTGTTATAGGTAGGAGGAACTATACACATACATGTGATCATGAGTTGTTGTACTTGAGATATTCTGAATGTTGAACATTCATTTATCAAATAACTTTTTCACTGATCAGATCGAAAAAGTTACTTTTTAAGTCTTAAGTAAATTGCATTTGACTCTTTCTTCTGTGATCTAATTCTGCTGTCTTCACATGTGTCTGTGAAATACCATGCTATTATATATAGATGGTGCATCAAAGCATAGAGAATAGCTTATTTTTAAGATTAAAATAAATCAGTTTAATTGATAATAGAAAAATCAACCGACAACTACAGGAATAAAAGATTATAAACTTGTAGAGGTGTCAACTCTTCTTCATTGACCACTAGAATTGTTTATTTTACTTTACATGCATAGGATCTTAAATTATTAGATGCCAGAATCAAATATATTAGTTACAAGCAAAGTGCTTAGAATAAAAGTAGGGAATGTTTTTGAACCGGAAAATCAATACACTAACTAGTTGTATGGTTAGAAATAGAGTTTTAAAAGTTGTGATTTTATTTATAAACTTCAGCCTTTTTCTTTTCAAATATTCGTAAAAGGACAGAGAAAACAAGTAAAAATCATTTTCAGTTTTCTGTATAAATATTTGAAAAGCAAAATTAAAGAGAAAACAAAGTGGCAGTTTTGTAATTAAAAACCTAAAACAAAAACAAAGAAAAACATAACTAAACGCTATAATTGTTCCTCTTATTCTTATATAAAAGCATAGTGAAAATAAAAGTCACGAGCATATTGTAATGGAGGAAGCTAGTGCATGCCAACTGCAAAGTTCAAATTTCAAACAAATAAATAGCTCTGTCACGTGCTTATAGTGAAAGCATATGATACCAAGTTGAACAAAATTCGTGACATTGACAAGGAAATTTCAAAGCACAAAAAGACCAAAATCAGGGAAATGGAGCAATATTGAAAAATCCAAGAAGCCACCAATATGTGTCTAAAGAAGAAAAAAGCTAAGAGCAAAAGGCTTATATATCATGCTTTGAACTTTGGTAACATGATTTGAACTTTGGATTCTGAGTTGTATAACATGATAATTGGTTTTGAACTATGGATTCTGAATTGTATAACATGGATAACTGGTTTTGAACTCTGGATTCTAAATTGTAATCTGTTGTGTACAAGTTTGGATCAATGGGTTGTGACAGATTTAGCAAAACAACAGTTGAATAATATTTCAACATAATTTGAAATCACAAACCATGATTTGAGTAAAAATTGTTCCTTGCATATTACAAGCTACAATCTGCACTTGTTTTAGTACTTTTGAAAGTGTGCTTCATATGGCTCATAATATCTGTTTCCAAATAATGTGTTCCTTGATTTTGAAGTTTGGTTGTACATGAAAAGTATGCAGTAACATCACTTCTGAGTAGATGGAACACTCATTCTCATCTCCATGACTCTCTTGTGTGAATTTGAATGCAAATAGCTAACAAAAGTAGGGCTCTTGGCTGGCCTATACTCTGGCAACAACCTTCCAGACTTGTACCTCACACCACATGCATTGCATAGTGTCTTTGGACCCAATGGTCCTGCCCTCCACTGTGGGGTCCTCTGAGCCAGACAATGTGTGCACCTTCTTGGAATTGGGTGCTGCCCATTATTATTATTACTACTATTGTTCACTTCACCCTCATCTTCATCACAACACTCCCCCAGTTTCTCCTTCCTCACCACAATCTCTACTTTCACTTCTTCCTCATCCTTCTTCTTTGGGACAATGAGTTCACTATCAGCCAACCAATAGGCTTGTTTCAACAGAGGAGGGTCAGAACTCAACACTTGAGTGCTGAAATTATGAGACCAAGTGCTTAGAGTGTGTTTTGTCCTTGGTGCTGATAGCCTCTTCCTCTTGCTCCTGGCTTTCCCTGGCACAGAAAAATTCTGCAGAGGACAGTAACTTTGTTGGGGTCTTTGCATTGTGCTTGAAGGCTTGCTGCTACTGCTTGTGCTTCTGCTTTCAACACCAGGGGGTGCCAAGAGGCAACTTGGCTTACTGGAAAAACAGTCTTCCACAAACACAGACAACCATTCCATGCCAAAATCCTCTTCCTGCTCACATTTTAGGTTCCACAAACACTTCAGTTTAGTTGGAACAGTCACATAACAACACATATACATACACACCAACAAATATTGAAACTTCATTAGTTTGTTTCTTCAGTCCGTTATGCATAAAAGTGGAGTTTTGGTTCTTGGAGAAGAGTTTGCCACAAAAACTTTCTCTGATAAATCACCCCCCAGAACAATTTTCTCATATAAGACTCAAAAATGAACAGATTTCAGCAGTGAAACCAAAAGGGGAGTGGTCTACAAGGAAAACCCAAGTGGTAAAACTAGGAAAAAAAAGGAAAATTCATCAAACAAGTGCCAAAAGCAGGAAAATATAGAGGTGGAAAATGAATTGGCCAAAACACACTAACCATGTTCTGATGTGAGAAAAGGTCATCAAGGGTGGGAAGCTCTTGCTGACACTCACCAGAAACTGATACATTTCTGCAAACATCCATGTCCATGAAGAAGAGAGTGAAGGTGAGAAGATTAGCAAGAAGAAGAAGAAAAAAAAAAGGAGAGAAACAAAGTTAAGTGTTTGAGTTTGGTGTTACATGTCACACTACTCAACACTCTCTCTTTATGGTCCTCAGAGTTTTTGTCGGCAGATAAAGGCTAAAGAAAGGAAACAGATCAAATTTTGAAAAATCAATCTGCGAGAAAGTTAACATCCCTGTCTCATGCACACACTCACCAATCAACATCTCTCGTTTTTCATTACCATGTTTACCCCATAACATCAATTATCTTTATGCACCCTTTATTACCTTATGTTATTCCACCGTGTCTTCTTCCTTTTGTCATCAAAATAATCACACAGAGTAAAGTAATCGTTTAAAATGGTAGTGAAATAATTTACAACACCTTTGTCCAAAACTTTCTCTTTATTTTTGGTTAAAAGTAAAAGGGTAGAATTGATTGGCAGAACTCTTGCTTGCATGGTTGCTTTTCTGTGGATGCAGCCTCTGTTCACTCACAAGTATCAAGAGACACATTTCTTCACTTGCATGTGTTGAAGCATCTACAAACATGTATAATTATTAAATATTAGAAATAAATAGATATTTTAAAAAGTAAAACTTCATTTGGTCCCCTTTCTTATGATATTAGTTTAATTATTTTTTTTAATAATAGATATCTACTTGATTTGTGCTGGATTTCATTATTGTTTATGTAGAAAGTATGTTTTGTATCTTAACGAGATTTGGTTTAATTTTCCATATTTTTGTTCTTGTTTTTATTTAATTGTATGATTAAATGATAGATTAATTCTGAAAAATCAACTTAATTAAAGTTTAATTGAAATTTGTCATTTAATTACTCTATCATTCTATTATTTTGGTGAATTTGTTATCCATGCTTTTCACCTATCATAGCATCATACTTTCATTTTTGTATATTTTTTCAATTTATTAGACGAGTAACGATTCATTGGCGTGTAAATGTGTACATAAAAAATTAAATAGTGAATTTACCAAATTATGATAATTGATTGATAATATGTAATTAAATTTATAAATATATTTTGATTTTAATTTTTTGTAAATACCTTTTACATCTAAAATATTTGAAATAATTTCATAGCTTTTTGACTCACATATTACATTCATTAATTATTTATTTTATAAGGTTGTCATTTTTGAATAATACTCATTAGTAAAAAAATTGTAAATTTCCAAAATAAATAGTATTCATTTGTCTTAAAAAATATATCAAGAAAAAAAATATGATTTCGGATTTTGAAATAATAAAAAAGATACATGTGAATTAAAATCCATTAATATATACTAATTAAAAGTAGTTATATTGAACTTTTTAAAGATGAAAATGAAAGAAATATGTTTATGAATCAAATTAATAAAATCATTTCTACGAATTAAAAAATATATTGAAACTTAGTTATTGGAAAAAAAAAGAATTAAATACACAGTTATTATATTATATTAACTGGTAACATTATAAGAATTTTCAATTTTGTAATCATTAAAAGAATGGTTAAATATGTTTTTTTTCCTTAATTTTTTAGTGAAAATTGGATTTAGTTTCTCGTGGAAATCTTCAACCAATTTAGCCCCTCAATTCCATAAATGTGTGGATTTAGTCCTTTTAATAAAATTTTATTAAGTTTTTTTTTTTACGTTTCAAACAAATTTCACTATAATATTTTAGTTTGTTTATTCCGTTTGACCTATGTTCGGTTCAATGTTAACTGAGAAACGCATTAAAAACGTAAAGTAAACTTTAAAAAATTTTGTTTAAAAGACTAAATTCACATATTTCTAAAGATAAAAAACTAAATTGGTTAAAGATTTCCAAGAACGATTAATTTCAATTCTTACTAAAAGTTAAAAGACCACAAACATATTTAACCCTTAAAAGAACTAGGGTAAGCAGTTGTTATTATTGTGATCAATGACTTGTTTTGAAATACACTCTTTTAAATGACTTTTTTATTAATTAAAATTTATTAAAGATCATAAAATATGAGTAGACTTAATAATTGAAAATTAGATTAATATAATTTCATGATTTTCAATAAATTTAAAATATAAAAATGTTTTTCAATATGAATAAAGAAATATTTCTTTGTACTCTTTTTGTCTCCACATTTGTCTTTCAAGACAATTTTTATTTCGTAACTGTACCGTACCTAGCCAAACCCAACCAAGTAAACAAATATACACATCAAAACCGCCTAGCATCTAGTGCCCGGACACCACCAGCACAAGACATCTAGGCAAGTGGTCGGTCAAGGCCGACTACTTACCTAGAAAGTTAGCTAACATCGATGCTCCTCCTTCAATAGGTCCCCAGGGCCAGTTTTGGGGCCCAGGCCCACTCATGGCCCAAGCTAGGGCCCAGGTCAAAACCCA
>Ga0214544_1006228_pt1 | contig 22243 bp, 7 predicted proteins | sample CNSS3metaG_FD_160074 | JGI IMG/M metagenome (GOLD analysis project Ga0214544, IMG submission 160074) | Root nodule microbial communities from cowpea collected in UCLA plant growth center, Los Angeles, California, USA - CNSS3 | ecosystem: Host-associated > Plants > Roots > Nodule | place: USA...
GTTTGGGGGTGCAGGGGTATGGGGTAAAAAACACACAGTAAATTTATATTTAACCATGGGCAATTATGGGAATAAAATTGGTTTTGGGGGTACAGACGAGATTCTTGGAGGTGTAGGGAGAAGCCCCTTCACCGAAGCATGTGGTTTGCCAACTCAAGCATTTAAGATCAACTTGGGCTTACCTTAGTGGACTTAAAATGAAAGTCAAGCCCAATTCAATTTCTGAACTTTGACTTTGTGTTGAGAGCAAAACTAACCTAATGAACACAAAAAAATCTTCTAATACGAATACAATGAGAAAAGGTTATGCAATAATATAAATGATAAAATATAATTATTTTTAACTATTTTTTAATTAAAATATTGAAATTGTTATCACTACCTAAATAGTAACGATTAAGAATAATTAATAAATAATAAATTTTAGAACAGTTCATAGTTAAATTTGACCATAAATAAATTTTGACTTTCATAATTATTATTGTTGCAGTTTTATTCTATTTATAAAATTAAAGTATTTATAAATGTTATACAACATAATTGATAAAATCGAAATATCCAATCAAACTTCAAAGTTCAAAATTAAGACTTGTGATTTTTTTTTCTTTTCAATCCAGCTAGACATAAACAAAAGTAATATAAAAAGTGAAATAAAAATTATCATCCTATTTATCATTCATGCATATTCAAAACAAACAAACAAAATAATAATTTAAAGAAATGACAGAAAATAATATGAAGAAAGGGAAAAAAATTTCATAAAAAAGTGCAATCTTTCTATTACAGGAGAATTTGGAAAAGACTAAAAGTTTCAAATTTTGTTATTTTTTATAAAAAATAAAGATCATACATTTCTAACATTTTAAGCTTCCATCCATAGATGATATTCAAACGATCTTCAAGCCTCAAAAAAATATTTTTTCTTGATTCTTGATAGATTAGAAATTCTAAAGTATTTTTTTTTAAGCAAATATAAGCATTAAATACTATTGACTATTTTTGTTTCTAAAAAAATATATAAATTTAATTATTTTAATTTGTGACTTTCATATTTTAACTAAAGTAGTTGTCCACTACTTAGCATTAGATTTATATTGTAGTATATCTCTTAGGAATCTTTTTAATAAACAGAATTTTAAAAGGTATTTAATAACAATTAATGAACGCAATCAACTGGAATTGAAAATAATGATTTTGAGCGATTTCTTGCAGGAAAGAAGAGAGAATTATGAGAGCAAAAGAATGAAGCGTTTTTACATTGATCTAGATACAGGAATGAGAAGAATCACCGAATCATGTAGCAATGAAGAAAGAAAACACAAACGAAAAAACATAATGAAGCAGAGAAACTCAACAGCTACCAAAGCCGAAATAAATAAAATATTTTCTCTTAATCATAATTAAAAGTTGTAATTAAGCCAAAGTCACGGCAAGGAAGGTTCCCACAAGAGCGGTGGCAGCAATGTAAGCCTTGCTTATGGAGAATGCTGCGGAGGGAGGCTCAGAAGCTGGTTGCTCTGGAGCTGGGCCTGGTGTTGGGCCTGATGGGCTTGGTGCGGGAGGGGATGAGGTGTTTGGGCCGGGGGCCTGTGCGGGAGAAGAAGGAGTTGGTGGAGGAGTTGAAGGAGGTGGCGTTGGTGTTGGTGTTGGTGTTGGTGTGGGTGTGGCTGGTGCTGGTGTAGGTACAGCCGCAGGAGGAGGCGCGTTGGCGGTGGGTGATGGAGCAGGTGCTGACGTGGGTGGTGATGGGGTTGCTGATGGTGGTTGGGTGGGTGCAGGTCCAGGGGCTTGCGCTAAGCATGCGGTGGCCAAAAGCCCAAACACGACAAAAACTTTAACTGCGGTATAACCCATTCTATGTTTATGAGCACAAGAAAGAGGATTGTTTGTTGTTGCTTATGTTGTGTAGGAGTGACCTAATAATAACATGTATTTATAGAGAGAACAAATGTATATTGGCTTGGACGGTGTGGGACGCGTATTTTAAGTTATGGGAACAATAATGAGAAGAAATAAGAAAATAGAGGGAAAATAAGAAATAAATGTATGATTTGGTAATAAAAAATATTGAATAATAGGTCAGAGGTTGTTGTTGTTAAGTACATTTGTCGGTTAGAGGTTGAGGGAGGCATCACTGTCTGTGTGTGGCGGTTTTCCAGCCTACTTCCAACTACTGTTTCTCAATTCCCAGACTGTCTTTACGCGTTCTTAACCTTTCTGCTCTCGAATTTCCACAACTGTTTTATTACAATTTTTCAACGTAACCCTCTCAAGTTCCAATCATTGATTCATTCCTTTGGTTTTATGGATCGGGTCAAACACCCAAACTTCTCCTTCTCAATGAAACTTCTCCGATTGTAATTGCCACACAATTTCAAATTCTTATTAGCTCAACACAAAAAACAATTTTTTTCGTGGATTAAATATATTTTTGGTTAATCAATTTTAAGTAAAATTTAAAGTTATTTTCTCTTTGAAATTTTTCACCTATTTAATTTTTTATCTTTATAAATGTATAAATTTAGTTATTTTTATTAGATTTTATTAATATCATCTGACGTTTTAAGCGTACTTTAAGATAGTATTTGAATTGTTTACGTTACTTCACCTATTTTCATTTTAATCTTAACTCAAAAATTATTATAAAATATATTTAAAATGTTAAGTAAACTTAACAAAATTTGATTAAAAGAACTAACTCTATACATTTTTAAAAATGAATGACTAAATTAATCAAGAACTTTGAAGAGAAAATAATTCTAAATTTCACTAAAGTTTGGACCAAAAATATATTTAACAATTTTTTTATTAGTTAAATTGTCATCATCTATAGTTTATTTTCTAAAATTTACCTCTGAGCTGGGGCATAATTTGAGTTAAGTTGTTTTAAATGTGATCAGATAACCTTTCAAAACTTGAATACATTCGGCTATCATTATGGTGTATAAAAGTTTTACCTCTTACTGTGATTTTTTTATCTTTTAAATTATAAAAAAAATGATAAAATAAGTTATTAATAAAGTAGAATGTTTCTCACATGACATTTTATTCTATTTTAAATTACCAAATTGAGTCTTCTTTTTGAATGCTTTATTTAATATTTAAAGTACAACATCTTTTACATTTCATCTTTTTACTTTTCTTAAAAAAGTATTAATAAAATATGGAAGGTACTATACTAATGCTAGTTTTAACCAAAAAAAAAAGAAAAAAATTTACTTAATTTTTTAGTTCCATTATATGTAAGAAATTGATAGAGATTTTAAGTGCTGTGTATAATTTTATAAAGATTAATAGGAAAAATATTTTTTAGCACAAAAAAAAAATAACACTTTTCAATTGTTCCTATTTTGGTCAAATTATTTTGAATAAATAACATATTCTTAAAAGTACACTAAATCATCAAGTTTGTTATTAAAGAAAAAGTATGTAGTGTATCGCATGTTCGTGACGTGCAACAAAATGATTGAGGAAAGAACTTTATAGACCGGAATCGGTTCTCTCTACTGTTAATTTTTAAATGAACAAAGTCTTCCTATTTAAAACAACATTTTTTTCAATGTTCATCAATGTAAAAAATTACTCAATAAATTAATTAGAAAAGTATTCAATAATTATTAATTTAATAAAAAAACTTAAAAATAATGCATTTGTCTTAATTTAAGAATTACTTATTATATATTGGTTCATATTCTCTAATTTAGCACCAAACTAAAAATAAGGACAAAAACAAATACTAAAAAACTGTTGGAAATTTAAAATAGCAGTAAAATAGTTTGATAAGACTAAACCAAGATACAAGAATATTCACATAAACTTAAGACATGTTTAAATCTATATTTTCTTCATATAATAATATAGATAATACCCTTTTACTATCCTAAAGTTTATGAACATTTTTTTAAGTCCTTTTATTTTTCTCCATTAATAAGATCACTTAATCTTTTATATATGTGGAGAATTTGATGATTCAATTTCTTTAAAATTGTAACTTTCATTTTATTTATTGTAAGTTATTTAATATCTACAATTTTTTAAACTAAAATAATAGTTGTATAAAGATTGTACACTTTTATTCAATTGTTGTATCTATTATCAATTGTTCTTAATATCTATAATTGTTGTCACTTAAGCAAAAAGACTAAATAATGAACAAAGAAAAATATACAAATTAATAATAGTTCAAAAAGAATTCAGAGAATAAAAAAAATGTTTAGTATATTCATTTTCTTAATTGCAGTGACAGTAATGTCTAGACAATAGGAAACCACCACTCTGTAGCAGTTTAAGGAGGATCGAGTTGGCAAAGGACAAGTAAATATAATCATTATTATTTTGGATTAGATGGTAAAGTCAAAATAAATATAAATATAATCCATTAATTAAATGTAATCTTTGTTCTTTTGGATTGAATTAGAGTTCGTAAAAGAGCTGTCAAAAGCTGGCAAATATTTTTTATGATCTTATTTGTGCAAGCTTCGTTGTAGTTCTGATACCGTTTGTGTTTATACACTAATGTAATTATCTTGTAAAATATATTAAATATTTTTACAAAGCGACATTTTATAATTAAAACAGTTCAAGCGTAACCATTTTCTAAAATTAAAATTAAATAAATATATAGTTTCTCAATTTCCTTAAACACAAATTATGACCTATTAGATTTTTGAACAGAATAATTTTTAATTATTTAAAAAAATTATTCTTTTCTTTTCCTCATGATTTTGTCATTAATATTGACGGATTAGTTGAAAAAAGTAAATATCTCAAATTATTTAAAGTCATACTAAAATTTGGTTGTGTGGATACTTTGTCCTAGGTTCCCAAATTTTGAGAAAGTTTATCTTTGGACTATAACTTTTTCTGAAAGTAGAAACTATAAGTAAAGGGAGTTATTTATGCTTTTTTTTTTTTTTTTTTTTATAGAACCTTAGGAGGATATATGATTTGAATGCGAAGGTGAATTAGTAACAAGATTTTGACTTTTATGCAATGATGGTATATTGTTTGAAAACCATGTTTTAAATTAGATGTTATATATTTTGAGCTAATAGATTATTGATTCTAGAATGTTCGAATTGAACACTCTCAATAAACAATTGATTGACTAGATGAATCATTCGTGTTAAAATATGTAAATTATTAGTCTAAGTTTTGAACTAATAAAGTTAATTTTATATTGTTTTTCAAAGGACTAAATAGGTTTTTGGTATCTTAACTTCAAGTGAAAAGTGGAATTAATCCCTCCTTAAAATTTTGGACAATTTTATCCCCAAATTTTAAAAATGTGTAAATTTAGTCCTTTTAACCGAAATTTGTTAAATTTATTAACATTTCAAATGCGTTTTTCAACTAAGATCGAAGTATAAATGTGTCAAACAATTTAAACAACTCAAATACTATTATGAAACACAGTTGAAACATCAATAAAACTTAACAAAATTCGGTTAAAATGACTGAATTCACGAATTTATAAAGTTAGGTGACTAAATTGGGTAAAAGTTTCCAATATGAAATAATTCAAATTTTCACTGAAAGTTAAGGGACCAAAAACATATTTAACCATCTTCCACATATTAGTTGACGTTGATGAATATACATGCACACAAACACATTGGATTTGAATGGTCAAGGTTAAATTGAAATGGATGAAGAATGATGTTTGAGCAAATTATAGATTACAATGATCATTTTGAATTGTTTGAAAGTTGCATTTGTTAAAAGGGCTTTGAATAAAATTTTTGAAAATTGATTTGCTCTATAAGAGGTTAATTTTTTAACATTTTCACTCAAGTGAAAGATTTTTGCTTATGAAAAAATAGAGCAAAGTTTCAAACCATGTTTTTGGTCCTATTTTCGCTGAGGCGAAAGTAGTACCACAACTTAACATTTGGTTTAGTTATATTCTCACTCAAGTTAGGAAATTTTCGCTCAAACAGGTCAATTTTTGTTAAGCTAAAAAACAAAATGAAAAAAAAATACTCTTTCTTTTTTTATTCTTCTATTTTTAATGAATTGTGTGATTATTTGTTATAACTGTGAAGTGAATATTAATTTGTATATTTAATTGATTTTTGATTTTGTTTAAATTATGCATATTGCATAATTCAGTGGCAGGTTTGTTGCCAATTGCCACAACAAGGTGCCTTCGAAACGATTTTCGCATGACAAAATGTCGCCACAGAACAACAATAGCGAAAAACATATTTTTGAGTAGAAGAAAAAGTTTGAAAATATTTAGGTAGAAGGCAACCACTTCAATAAATTCTATTGATGATTTAGGAAGCTTGGAATACTAATAATAATGAAGATCAGATTGAATTTTTAATCGCTAGTAATAGAAAGAATGGTGGAAAAAAAGGCAAATAAGTATGTTTGGTAGGAATCTCGTTCTTGTTTAAGAGAAGAGAAAAAAAAAAAAAGAGTTAATATAAAAAAGACAAGTGACAAAAATTTGAATGTTTTAGTTCATTAACATATTGTTTATTTCAGTATAAATTAGGCTTGTTATTCTATCTTATTACATTGAAGAGCTTTCAAAACATGATTGATGGTATTAGAGTTTATGGTCCATATTTCCTAGTTCTTACGTATCATGCCTGATTATAGTTATTCTTACCTTTAAAATGAAAAATCAATCTTATCATTGTTATCGTCTCTAATTTGGTAAGGTATAAAATTTATATTATACCACTTCTTTTTTTATCGAACGGGAAATATATATGTTTGTGTTTTATTTTACTATTAATTAAATAATTTAAAAATAAAAATAAAAATTATTATAAAGAGAAAAAATGATATTATGAATAATTTTAAATAAAAATAATATCTTTTTTCTTTGATGTTAGATCTTAAGAAAATAATATAATTATGTAAATATTAAATAAGTATAAAATAAAGTAAAAAATGATACATAATTAAAATTTTATGACAATTATAGTATCTGTTATTGTTATTTTTATAAATGAGACAAAAAAATATCTCATAACTTAAATTTGGTATAATATTGAACTAGCTGAATCCTTCATAAAAAATACAAATTATAACTCATATGAAATTAATAAGAAAAAAAATATTGTTTTAGTTCGTGTAACATTATACAAATAAATACTTAAGATTCATACATTCTCATATTACAAAAGATAAACAATATTTACATATGGACCTATGCTCGGGAAACACGCATATTCAATTAAAAGTATCACAGTTTTTATTTCTAATAATTACCCTATTAACATATAAATAAAATAAAAACAAGATGAATACAATATACAAGAATATAACCTGGAAATTTCAATACGAAAAAAAATCACAATCACATAGAATAACACTAATTGTAAATTTATATAACATACAGAAAACACTTTCAACTCTTTGATTCCAACCACACACACTCTTTAGAACAAGTATTTAAATACACCTAACACTACAATAATATAATAAAAGTCAAATATTAGCTCAAAGTGTATTTTAGTTGAGACAAGAAATATCATAAACTTAGAACCTATTATATAATTGCTAACATCCACGTCTAAATTATTCTAGACGATGTAAGATTTTTGAAGACGTGTTATTTTCATACGTTTAACACCTATGAACAATTCAATATGATAAAAATTCAAGTTTATGTTTCTTCAAATACAATATATCTTTTAATGGAATGCAAATGAGATTATTATGAGATACAAATTCCGTATGAGTTGAAGTGAATTTGGTGTAAATCAAACAAGTAGAACAATTAAAGAGGGAATTGAGAAAATGTATAGTTCTTCAAATAAAATAAAATAGGAGACAAAAAGGTAATAATTAAAAATAAATTTTGTAAGTGATCTAATAACTAATGATATTTTAACAATTTACCAAAAAACTATATAAATAAGTAGATATAACATATATATCTCTTTTAAAATTATGGTGAATTCAAATAGTACTTACAAGTTAAATTTATCTTTTGTCCAGGACTAATATATTTTTAAATTAATTCGATTTTATATAACTATAAAAATCTCAAATAAAATTGAGAGATGATGTTATTTGAACAGCCGAATTGAAAACTATTATCAACTCAATTGTGTCAATTAATTTATTAAGTTACAGATAAATTAAAATATTAATATTATATTTCTATCATGCAAATATTCATTCTATGAAAATGAAACACAAAGAGTTAACTGTCTTTTTAAAAATAAAAAAATATGATAAACTTGTAAACTTTTAAAAAATGACTACCTCATCTCATATTAATGTGACATTTCATAACTTGAGTAGTTTTCTTTTATAATCGAACAATTTGAAAATAAACATTTCATTAGGATGTTAAATCTTCATTATTTTTATTACAATGTTGTAAATTAATAAAAAATGGAGAAAAAAAAAGGAAAAAGAAAAAGAAAAAAAGAGAGAGCAGAAGATGTGAAATTCCTATGAACATCCCGGAACTTTTATGAAAATTCCTCCCCTGTCCTCGACCATCGAAAGGTTGAACTTGGTGGAGGAAAAGCGCCCTCCATGGTCCGCGCGCTAAAAAAAGCGATCGCATTCAACCAAATTACCACCCTCTCGTTCCCTTCGCCTCCAAAATTCCGTTTCACAATCCTAGCTCCCAACCTAATCCCAAAATCCAAACCAACCAACCCCCACAATGGAACCCCCCAAGCCCGAAGCGGAATCCCAATCCCATGTCTCCAACGGCCACTCCACCACCACCCCTAACGGATCGGGATCGGAACAGCAGGTTCCCAAGGAGAAACGCACCACGTCATCCACCGGTACCACCAAAAAATCCGTCCACTGGAGCCCCGAATTGGTCACCGAATCCACCTTCGCCTCTTCCCCTAATGAATCGCACTCCAATCCATATTTTTCCTCCTCCTACTCTCAACAACCTGCTCCCAATTTCATGGGTTAGTTTTATTTTCGATTTTCTATCTTTCAAATTCCTCTTTTCCATTTCATGCGTATTTTTTTGGTTTTGTCTGTGTCCAGAGACGATGGTTACCGTTCGCAATGTGCTGGGGAGATGGGGTAGGAAGGTGGGAGAGGCTACAAGGAAGGCTGAGAGTCTCGCTGGAAACACGTGGCAGCACTGTAAGTTTTCTGTTTTTCTTTTCTTTTCTTTTCTTTTATTGTCGTGTATCGGTTACAACTCTAAAGTGGGTGCACATGGAGTGGTGCTGGTGGTGCCTTGAGTTACCAGATATGGGAATTTAATAGGAATTTTGTTTTTAAGGAAACTGGTGCTAGAGTTGTATAAAATTAAGTGGGAATTCGATTGTTATGTATTTGTCAGACATGGGAATGGATTCAGTTACTTTGCAGGATTATAAGCCATTAAATTAAACTAACGATTGAAATGGTGCCATTGCCATAACACATTTACGTTGGATAAAATAGGACAGTGTGATGCATACTGTATGAAGAGATTCATTAAATGAGAAAATGTAACCCACCAAAAATTCATTGTTTCTGATACCTTTCAACCAAGAATAGAAAGTGTGTTATAGTGTGTGTCGCTAACGGTTCTCTCTTAAATGTCCCATAAAGGCTTTATTATCTATTTAAGTTGGTTTAGCAACAGGGTCTACCAAACTAACCCTTGGTGTGTCTGGCATGTACCTTGGATGCTCTTTTTCTGATATGTATACTTTATTAAGCATTTCCTGTGTTTCATCATCATCATGTCAACTGGTTGTTGGACTATCAAACATCATGGATTTGTTCATTGTGTTATAATGATTAGTGTACTTGATGATTTGATGGATCTTCTGTTTCTTGTTATTTTCTCCCCTTGGATCATGCTAATGACAATGAACCTTTTACATTCCGCAATTAAAATTTACTTCTTTTGTTACATTGTGCTTAAGTGAAAACAAGTCCTAGCTTTGCTGAAGCTGCTATGGGGAGAATTGCCCAGGGAACAAAAGTTCTGGCCGAAGGCGGATATGAGAAGATTTTCCTGAACACGTTTGAAACAGGACCAGAGGAACGGCTTCAAAATTCTTTTGCATGTTATTTGTCCACATCAGCTGGTCCAGTGATGGGAGTTTTGTATATATCCACTGCAAAGATTGCATATTCTAGTGACAATCCTATTTCCTATAAAAATAACAACCAAACAGAATGGAGCTATTATAAGGTACTTATTCTAATTAGAACTTGTTTACTGAATTGCTAGTGGAAAATAACCTCAGCATTATTATATATAAAATTTGCAATTACTAATGAACTGAGAAATTGACAGCTCCTAACTCGGTTATATTCTCCCAAAATAAGAAATACTTTCCAACACTCTCCCTCATGTTGAAGCATACAAATCATATTCACCAAGCTTGTTAATATGGACCTGAAGTTCAATAATTAACAAACTCAATGGTAGTTTCCCTGGAGAGGACTTTTTCTCTAATAAAGTGATAAATGGTTCTCTTTGCTTGGTTTTCTCATGAAGTATTGTGTTTGATGCGATACAAAAAGCAACTTTATTATCACTACATTTTTATCTTATCAACACTTGCAAATTTCAACTCCCCAAGTAATTGTTTTGCCCCCACAAGTTCACAAGTAACCATTCCCTAGCCTGATAGTTATCATCTGCATTAGACTAGGCAACCAAATATTGGCTTCTAGGGATACAAGATTACTAAAAATAAATCTTGTATCCCTAAGTAGATTGCCTACCCATACGTGAACCATATAAGTCTTTGATTTGGCAATGAATAAACTAACATTTCTTCATCCTTAATTATATCATCCATATAAACTACCAAATAAAGTGACCAACACATGGTATGCTGGCAGAAAACTAAATGATTAGATTTCCCTTGAGTCATACCAAATTCTAGCTCAACAATACTAGATTTTGCTCAATGAGATTTTAAACCGTAAAGAGAACGATTTCAACTTGTAACCTAAGCTTGACTTCATCTTGTTATAAAACCAAGTGTGTGTTTGAGTCCCACATTGAGTAAAAATTAAGTAAGTTGAACAACATATAAAGAAGATGACCCATAAAATCATTGTCTTAAGGTTTTTGGATCGAAGGTCCTTGTGTCCCTCAACCTCCATGAACATCTTCATCACATGTTCTAGGTTTAGGTCCATGCTACTAGGCATTGGGCACAACTTGTCAGAGATGAATTACGCCAACATGTTGCTCTTGTGACCCAGGTTGGGTTTGCTCGTGCTCTCGTAGATATTATCTGCCCTTATACCAGAGTCTTTCTAGTGAACGGGGTCTGTTGTATAATCCCATGCCAACTTGACAAATTAGCATGGTTCTCTACTGACGGGACCCCGTCCATCTGTCCTTTAGGATAAGCTCCTAACCAAGTAAGACCTCCACTCCTTCCCTAAGGGCAAGGTGACCTGTGTATGACCTTGTGTACGTATTAATGATTTCAGTTCTCAACTTTTTCTTAAACGTAGCATGATTTTTCGTGTCCACAACATTTCCGTTGCCAATTTGTGCTATCATGTCCATCATCATGGTGGCTAGGGACATGTTGATAGTAGGGAAAATCTTGAAGACCATAGATGCATTTAGTGAGCTTGCAATGTACTTGCCCCCAAGGTAAAGACAAAAAGCCTGCCACAACCAAGATCCTTGGCGTTGTCTTCTCCTATACCTCCTTGACCAACTATCGAAACTCCTGAGTGATAATGGCCTGACCAGTCTAGCTAGGTTGGTAATGTATGGTCTCTGATACCCCTTGCACACTAGACCTTGTCCCCATGTGCCATGCGCCTACTCGACTCAACCATACAACCTATGTTGACCTTTTGCTTGGTCATGCTCACTCATTCTTACGCAAACCCTGACCATGGTTGATGCCACAAACATGACCTACTAGTGTGGCCTCTCCATGTTACTTTTCTAGTGTGTACCTTTGACATTTTCTTTAGCAGAACCACCTTGGCTCTCCACCTTCTCACAGACAAAGAGAGCATTCCAATGATAGTCATGGTCATCTCCTTGCCATTAACCCTTAAAGGATTAAGTGAGTGTTCTTGTACCACTCCCAATAAGTGTCTAACAATAAGTAGATGTGTGCCCTTTCATTGAACTCAGTTGCTCTGGTGTATAGGTGCCCCTCATAGAGCTCTGCTCAAATGGCATGATTGATGCGTTATGGCTTGGTTGGCATCTTCAAAGGCCACCTTGAAATGTCAAAGCTATAATAAAGTGTCATCATGTTGACACCCTTTGAGGTCTTGTTAGCTTGACAACTCTAGTTGTACAAATCTTGATCTCCTGACCAATCATGTTGGACAAGTGCCTCCATGCCACCTGTCCCATGCTACGCTCTATTCATGATCGTGCTTGTGTGGTTGTCTAGTTGGACAAAAGGATTGCCTGCCTTGGACGTGTCCTCATCTACTACGAAGGTGAACTAGATAACACAAATTGTTAAAGAGAATACTGTGGACCAGAAAGTCATGTTAGAGTTTTAGGAAAAGTTGAGGACCCAAATCCTTAGGTTGTAGATAAGGTCATGCATACACAGGCCACCTTGCCCTTAAGGTACAAGTGGAGTGTCCCTGTCAGTTTAGGAGTAAAGATAGACACAATCCCCTCGACAAAGATCCATGGCAATTGGGCATGGGAGGGTACAAGCGAGATGTTGGAGGTGTCCCCATATGACCTCATTCACCGGAAGGACCTTGGTGTTGGGGTAGACAATATTTGGGAGAGCATGAGCAAGTCCAACTTGGGTCACAAGTGCAACATGTTGACACGACTCATCTTTGATGAGTGCTTAATGTCTGTTAGCATGAACTTAAACCTAAAATATGTGATCAAGATGTTAGTGAATGCCAAGGGGCACAAGGATCTTGCCATGGCAATTTGCTCACCGCCCAAACACGTGACTGGCAACTCCTGACTAACCCTCAAAGTAACTGAAGCTACCTGAGCTGTTGTGAATTGGATTGTTGCCCTCAAATCAAATATCCCAATCCTCCCTCTAAGTTTGTGGAACGGCCCACTTCTTCTCTAGAAGACCCATGCTTTGAGACTTCTTCCTCACTTCCATCGACCCCATCAACTTCACTAGAGTCTTCACTTGAAGCACTGCTTGCAGATTACCTGACACCTTGCTTGACTTGAGCATCCTTATGCACTCTAGCCTTTTTGCCTCTATTGTGAGCATGTGTATGAAGTTGGGTGTGTAACATCCTATCATCAATTTACAGTAGTAGGCCTCCGATCCATTTCACTCCGGTCTGGGGTTTCTGAAGGATCTACTATCCACCTCTAGATAACTTTCTCAGCAGTGGTCCACATGTGTTCATAATCGTTCTATATATGCTGTAAGATCAGCTACGTATATTTCTGGGGTCCAACTGCCGTGGTTTTTAATTCACTTGAAGAGTGCATTATTCTCTATAAATAATTAACATATTTGATCGCACTGAGGAAGTTTGAGAATGCATATTTTTATCTTTCTCTATAAGATAATTACCATAGTTTTCACATATGCCTGTTAAAGCCAGCTTTTTGTTTATTCAAATGAAAAACTTCTCTAGGGGAAGAAAAAACAGCTGGATAGTAACTTTGGGAGAACCACAGCACAAAAAATAACAGTTGGAGTTGGAGAGCTCAAAGCTTTAGAAATTCCACATTAGAATGACATTGACATACGTCCTATGTGGAACGAGTCCCATTCCTTGCAATTTGATCCTAACGTCCCATCACGTCCCAAGCCTCAGCCGTGTGGCTGTGCACTAGCCCTTTGACCAGTTATGAGCAAATATTACAATGCTGACAGACCACCCATGCTGCTTGTTTGCAACCGAGACATGATGGAAGGCTATAATACCAATTGAAGAACTCTTTGGAGAGCAACACCACAAAACCTAGCTATTGTAGTTGGAGAGTCCAAATCCTTACAAATCCCACACTACAATCTCATAACTAATGTGGTGCTCCAGTCCCATACTTTGCAACTAGATCCTAACATTGAGTATTACTATATCTGATCTCGTATTGAATTAACTCTGGGGTAGGCTGTATGGTGCATTTTGTAAAGGGATTGCATCCACTTTCATGTAGTTAGCGAGTAGATATGTTCTAGAAAGGGATAGTTATTTTGACTAAAATTAGGTTGGTTCATTTCTGTTAACTGATGTATACGCCTACAAGCTGCTAGAGAGTGGGTACTAATATTTTTGCTACATCTTTAATTGAGAACATTTTGCTACGCAAAGCATGTGACCAGCTCAAGTGTGAGACTTGAATTAAACTAAATAATTATCTTTTGTATAAGGAACGAAAGGCAAATAACATTGCCATGTCAGCTTTAGTTTTGCATTTATGGAATTCAATATTCCAATTTGCTTAAACTATTCTCTTTTCTGCAATTTCTTGTCTGCAAAATAGTTGCTTTAACGCCATTCTTTTCTTTGTGAATCTTTCAAATCGTACTTTCCGTTTTCACTTCTTAGCTCTTTTTTTCTCCTGTTCTCTTACCTTATTTAATTAAGTTGTCTGATCTTGAATAATATTGTATCCAATTGTTATATTTGTCCTTGATATGGGAAATTATGCTGCGTGTAGGTGATCATCCCATTACACGAGCTAAAAGCAGTGCATCCTTCATCAAACACAACCAATCCTGCTGAAAAGTACGTCCAGGTGATTTCCGTTGACAATCATGAATTTTGGTTTATGGGCTTCTTGAACTATGAGGGTGCTCTGGAGTGCCTGCAAGAAGCTCTTGAAGCTGGCAGACATATACAATCAGAAGCATAGTCTGTCCAATGGATCTAAAGAAAAAGAAGTATAGTCTGTTCATACGTTAGAGTTTCAAACCCCCAATTATATTTTTCCCTTCCACAAAAGGTTTGTTTGTAGATGTGATAGATATGGTCTTGGAACTGTTGATAAATATTCAGCCAACTTTTGGCTATTTTGTGGATATGAATTTACAGTAGGGGATCCATTAGAATAGTGCAAAAGAGTTATTCAGGGAAACTAGTTTGCAACTCTAATGAACAAATACTTTAAAATCAAGACGTACACTGCATATTACCTTTAACTGTTAAACTTTTACTTACTGCATCGATCTTTTTCTCTTTACTAATACCTATTGTTTATCTCAATACTTGAGTTTTTTTGTGAAAGTTTCCAGAACATGGCATCTGATGTTCTTATATTTGGCTATCTGGAAATACTTTATCCTGAACGTTTTTCCAAAACATTTTGTTCAGTTTGGAAGTACAAATGTGTATGAACATTTCCCTCTTTGATGTAGTTCAACAAAAATTTACAAATTTAATGGTTCAAAACATCCAGCTCGAAACAAATTAATTGATCAACAAGCAAGACATTATGTAGTGAAAGATTAATAATGGATTTTTAATGGTAAATACATTTTTATATCGAGGGGGTGAAGGTAAAGAGATAATCTACGAATATTTAATATCCTATCTAATTAAATTACAGAATTGGCCTTGAGAAAAAATGAGTAAAAACAATTTCAAGAAACTGTTAAAAAACCAGTACAACTAATAAAAAGTTATTTCAGAAACAGTTAATAAAAACACACTTACATTATGTTATTTTGATTATCTTTCGAAAGTGAAAAATAAATTAACAGTTGTTGTTAGTTATTAAAAGAAAAAAATTACAAGGGTTAATGGAATCAATGTAATAATAAAAAATATTTTCAATTAAGGTACCTTAAGTGTTTACCATTGTCAAAACTTGGACGAAAACAATTTGGAGTATCAAACCACACGTTATGATTTGAACAAATGAAGAGGAACAATCTCCATCATAGGGCATTTAGTTAAAGACTCAAACTAGATTGGAAAAAAGCATTCCAGAAGATTTTAAATTTTTTTTTCCAGGACCAACATTTCATAATTTGTTTTTTTTTTCCTGAAAATGTTATAAAAAATGTATTCAAAAGTATTATAAATATATCTATATATATTCCGAATAATTTTTTTTTAAAATGTGTAATGCATAATTAGTTTTTAATTATTTCAATTTTTTTTTCACAATATCTCGCAATAAGATTTATTGCACGGTGACAATGTTGGTTTGGTCCAACGAGCCAGCTCGTAGGTATGTCAAAAAAATATGCGAGGTGGGTCAACATATTGAGCATGCTGGCCTGCAAATTTCTGTCTGCATAACTCGCAATCCATGCGGGCCAAAGGCGGGATGGGACAGGTTGGCCTGCACATGCAGAAAAATAAATAAATAAAACTTTCACTTGTGTATGATGATTACTTTTCTTCTATATTTTTGCATTGACATTCCAAATTCCTGTATGAGTTGAAAAACAAGTGTTATTTATTTTTGAATATGCTAAAATTTGAAGAATTCATCGTTCATGTCAGAGTATAAATATGAATATGATGAAAACATTATATTTATCAATTTATCATTCAACTTTCCAAAATCTTTGTTTAATTTTGTGAACTTGTTAAAGTTTTTCAATTTGTTAACATAAAAGTTTTATCATGAGAATTTTTTTTTTAAAAAAGAAAAGAAAAACATACCAGTCCACAGATCCACAAACCAAAACATACATGGAATAACTCAGACTTTTGAGTCTACATTTTCAAAACGGAACAAACCAACTCAACTCACAATTTACGGAACGAACATAAAGGAACCGAACCGACCTCCATTGCCACAATAATTTATTACTAAATTAACCAACTCTTTGAATGTTTAAACATTAAAAATTTTCAAATTTTCAAATTAATTTTCCAAAAATACAGAATAACTAACTTTAATATATTTAAAAAACAAACCTCTGAAATGCATCGTATGATATGTACGGAGGCAAACACTATATGAAACACGACATAAATACTGCCAACACAATTGTAAATACTGACACTTGACACGAATGGTAAGACTCTTACAATTTTCAAAATTAGAATATATAATTATGAGTTGTTTAAACTCACAATCAACATTTAATATATTCAAACCCATCTATTAAAAATTCACTTAAATATAACAATATGTATGTATTTTTGATGTTATAGTTTCAGTTTATAAAAATCATTGTATATGTATGAACTTTTTCAAGAACTTTCTTTGCATTCTTTTAAATTTTTTGGAAAAAGATTGTTTGACATCATTTGACGACCATTTGACAATTTGTATAAGGGTAAAATAGTCTTAACAAAAGTTAACTTTTATATTTTTAGAAGAAAGAGAAAGTAAATAGTTATGAGAGGTGGTGTCAAATGATAGTAAAAAAAAGAATGGTGTCAACATGAGTGTCCAAATTTTTTAGTTTATTTTTCATTTGTTTTTTTGATCAAAGATCACTAATGAACTCAAGGCGAAGAAATCTACAACATTAACCAATCAAAATCTTAAACAAAATTAATTGTTTGTCAATTTTTTTTTGTCTTTTAAGAATTTTGTTGCATATGAGGTGTTTTGGACTTGCATGTAGCATTTAAGGGTTCAAGATAAATCTTTGTTCAAGTAGGATTGTTAGGGTGTGTTCTGATAATTGATTAGAGTTTTCTATGTGTAGGTAGAGCAATCTATGTGAGGTAGAGTTTGTGTGGAACATTTTTTTTTTTAATTAGGAGTGTCTATCCAGTTAAGGAAAGTTAGTTTATTTATAATGATTGTTTTGTTTTAAATTGATGAATTGAAGATGATTAATTTAAATTGTTGTTATTACTTTGAAATGTGATTTTGGTTAATTGGAATTGTTGTTTGTGGAGCTAATTTAATTTGGTTAGGATGATCCAATTTACTCTACCTAAGGGCCATTTTGAACTAAACCAAGTATTTTAAAGTAAGAAAGAGCCCGTCTCGACCATAGCCCTAGGTTGGACTATCTTGTTCGTCGGTCTCGACCGATTTGTCTCGTCAGTTGGCCTGACAGGGTCTTCTCGGTTGTCTATCGGAGTAGTTTCGGCTCGTCTTGTTCGTTGATCCGGGACGACTCATTTCGGCCTTCAACCCGACCCAACATGTCTCACTATTTGGTTCGACCCGACCTGGTCGCCCAATCTCGACCTTCGGTCCGACTTGGTCTGAGACGACTCTACTTAATTTTTAACTCAGACTCAGAATATTATTTTTAAAAGTTAATTAAAATATTTTAGTGAACTAAACCCACGTCGACTCTCGCTCTATTCCACTTAAGAGGAGGCTTTGGAAACTTTTAGATTTTTTTTTACCCTCTCATTTGGGATTTCCTTAAAGGGCGCTTAACAAAAAAAATCTAGAACTGACCATAGATCATTGGCCAAATTGACACCTCTATAAACAAATATTTTTTAACTTTTACACTTTTTCAAAACAAGTGTTTGATATATGAGTATCTAAGTGTGTTAATCTTAAATATGTGTGAAACAGGTGAATATATATGAACTTAGAAAATATAAGAATTTTAAAAATGATTAGAATATAATTAGGAGATAGAAGGGTTAACCAAAAGTAAAAGTGAAAGCAGAGAGGTCTGTAACAGTGATTGTTCAACTCTTGTTTCTTAAAACAGTAGCATTTTTTTGCTCTTTCGGCATGGAAGTGTTTTGGCACTAATCATTATTAGAGTGCCATCATTATTCACTCTGTAATGTCCTAATCAACATATCCACTTAATTATGCACAAACCACCCTTCCATGGCCCACTTAGATCTTTCTTCTGCACGCGCCAATGTCATTTCATTTTAGATTACCATTCACTTTTCTTTATAAATTAATTCAACTCCTAACCCCACACCATGCAAACAAATATTTTAGGAAGCATATGTTTTTTTTTTCTTTTATCTATACCATTCAATTACCAAACTTTTTTAGCTTATGCTACTCTATCCCTAAAACATCATTGCACAAAACGATAATCTCATCATTACTTCTTAAAGTCCATCTTAAATATTTTAAAATAACACATTGCATCACTCACACGCATAATTTCATTTGCGTATTTAACTTTTAATTATGTTTCTGATTTTTCTTTTTGCTTTCAAATAGTAGTACCCATTGAAGCTGAAATGGGAGGGTAAATGATTACATTCTAATTATATTCTTCTAGAGTAGGTAGGGGCTGTCTTAGGTTAATAAACTGTCATATTAGTTCCAGAATTATTTAACGTATGCATTGAATTTCATTGGTTTAATAACTTTATTATAGTGCAAAACAACAAATATATGTTTTAATGATCTTGATGTAGAAGTAGTATTTGGAGAAGGTACGTGAGAATGATTACCATGTTAGTGTAAGTTGAACATGGTTTATTTTATGGTACCAAAACAGTGATCAGAACCACTAAACCAATTCATAATGTTTAGAATTGTCAAACACTAAAACTAAAAGTATGCATTTCAACTGTTTGATTAAATAACACTTCATTAAAGTTGTGTCATTGAATGATTATCTGCTTTAATTTCCTGGCATTCTTAACAAGAAGTTCGTGGAAAGGCATATATGTGTCGGTGTGCTCAACCTATAGGGATTATTATGGACCTTAATATTGTAGGCTATCATTAGTTCTCGTTTTAGCCTCAAGATTGGTCTAATCTTGCTTTAATTTCTGGATCTTTTTTGAAATATTTTATCCTTAGAATGCTTTTGAATCTTCCATAAATTGTGTGTATATGCTCTCAAAAGCAATATTTGCCAATAACAATTTTATGTTGTGAACAATCCAAGAATTTTAAAGGCGCATTATTGTTCATACATAAATAAATTTGTAATATTAAAAATAAATTTTATTAAATTTCAAGTGTTCATAAATTTAACTATTTTAATTGAATTTCTATTAATTTAAAAAAGTGATTATTTAATTTTGGGTTAAATATGTTTTTGGTTCCTTAACTCTCAATTAATTTTGAAATTAACTCATTTTGAAACTTTGGACCAATTTAGTATTTCATAATTCGAAATATGTGGATTTAGTCTTTTTAATCAAATTTTGTTAATTTTTTTTGATATTTCAAGCGCGTCTCATAATAGTATTTGACTTAATATTAAAGCAAAAAGTGTGTCAAACATTATAAATTCACGTATTCCGAAAAATGAAAGACTAAATTGATCCAAAATTTTGAAATGAATTAATTCCAAAATTCACTTAAAGTTAAAGAATCAAAAACATGTTTAACCCTTTAATTTTTTATACTTTTTTGAATAAATTTTAACTATTTTTTTCATTAACTGTGTAATATGATTGTTAGTTTGTTTCCTTATTTATCTATGTAGTAGAAGGTGTGAGATTTTATGATTAATATAGAAGAATAATATTATTAAAATAAAATTAAAATAAAATTGCAAATGAATCTATTGTTTTAATTGAAAATGGATTAATTAGTGAAACTTTTTATACTTTTTCAATGTTTTTTCGTGACACATACTAACAAAAAAAATATTGTTATCCAAACATATTTTTAATTAAATCATATTTATCATTTTATATTACATGCAATATCATTTTATATTGATACAACTTTTATAAAATGATTAAATAAGATAGTAGAATAAACTAAAAATCACGTCCCTCAATTAATAAAAGATTTATATAATACTCATGTTAGTTTTCTAAACCTATATTAGCTTGTTAGTTTTAGTATAATCTCAAATAAAACAGAAATAATTTAGTCTTAAACTCATATTCTTTTTTAAATGATTAAAAAGATACTTAATCTTTAAAAGTAATTAATAACTCAACTTTGAGAGCTATCTTTAATTAGTTAAAGAAGTGTAAAAAATATGATAAAACACTACATATATAAAACAACAAAGAAAAATGATGATATATTTTTTTAAATGACGTCTATTTTTTAAATTATTGATGAAGATTAGACAATAGTGAAGTTAGAACCGTCATGTGTTATTTTATAGATGACAATTCTTTTAATGAAAAATCACTTATGTTGTGTTTGGATTGGGATGTGGATTTGGGAAGAGTGAATTTGCATTGATTTGAGTTGATTGGTAGGTAAATATGAAAATGTTTGAATTAAGAAAAATATAATATGATTTGAGTGAGTATGAGTGGAAAATGTATAATGTGATTGATAAAATTTAATAAATTATAATTTTTAATAGAGTAAATTGTATGATTACCATTTTAAATAAATTATTATTATTGTCAATGATAACTTCAAATAATTTATAATATAGACTACTTAATTTATATTTCCACATTTATTTAAATTTATTTTATTTTATATATAATTAATTCATTTACAAAAGATATTTATTTGAATAATAATAATATTATTATATATATATATATATATATATATATATATATATATATATATATATATATATATATATGTAGACACACACGGTGAATTCTTAAAATTATGTATATGTGAAAAAGAAGAAAGACAAGTTACAATTAACTACATCATTATTAAATACATTTAAGGGGAATTTTTAAATAACTCATTGTTACAATGAAGTAAGTTTGATGAAGACCGAAATTGTATTAAAGGTTTATTAAGAATATTTGGTGGTATTCATATGATTCTTTATATTTGTAATCGTTAGAGCAGAATTATACTATTCTAAAAGTGATTTTTAATTTATAAAATAACTTGAATATGCAAATAAATGTTAACAAAGAAGAAGAAAAAAAGAGAAATATACAAAAAGACATACAATCAAAATGTCAATTCAATAATCAAATTACCATTCTCTCTTGTAGAGATGGCAAATAAACCCGTCTCTGTGGGTATTGCCCGAACCCGTCCCCGTTTTGACAGGGAATCTTCGCATTGACTGGGTATGGGTATGGGTATGGAGAATCCCCGACTTTTTCAATTGGATATGGGGATGGGTATGGGGATGTACATATCACCGCCATAATACCCGTCCCCGCCATATCTCCGTCTCCGTTTAAATTATTAAAATATTCATAATTAATTAAGTAACTCTCTCTCTCTATATATATATATATATACTTTCTATTTTTTATTTCTTTTAATTATTTGGTTTGTCATGAAATTAATTCGCATCTCCAATATATTTTTTATCTTATCATAACCTTTATGTAATTATGTTAAAATGATGTATGTTAATTAAAATTTTTTTATGCCTTACATTTGAATATTTCTATTATTTTTTAATATTTTTTTTATTATATATTTTCCTTTCACATAAGAATGTTTATACTCTCAATTTAAGGTAATATAAAAAAAATTCTTTACTTATTATTATTAATTTTTGTTTAATTTGAAGAACTCTTTTGTTTCATTAAAATAATTTTCGTTATTTTTCAACTATTGAGTATATATGTTGATATTTGAAAA
>Ga0214544_1006230_pt1 | contig 22242 bp, 12 predicted proteins | sample CNSS3metaG_FD_160074 | JGI IMG/M metagenome (GOLD analysis project Ga0214544, IMG submission 160074) | Root nodule microbial communities from cowpea collected in UCLA plant growth center, Los Angeles, California, USA - CNSS3 | ecosystem: Host-associated > Plants > Roots > Nodule | place: USA...
AAAAAATAAAAATAAAAAAAAAAAAAATAAAAAAAAAAAATATATATATATATATATATATATATATATATATATATATATATATATATATATATATATCAGTTGCCCCTTTAATCTGATCCTGCATCATATGTTAAGACTCCCACGCGAAAAAAAAAAGGTCCACATGCCACCATGCATACGAATACACCGTTCAATTATTAAAGACGATGATGATTCATTGTTATTATTTTATAGATTATATTTTATATGAATCTAAATTTCCAACTATTGTTCGTTTAATTTTAATTTAATTAGTAAGATGTTTTTTTAATGTAAAAGTTCATATAAATAAAATCTAATAAAGATATTAAATTAATTTCTTCATAAAGCAAATTTACGTAAAAGTTAAAGGAATACAAAAAAAGAGTCTCGTATTTTATGTTTTTTAAGTTTATACAAAATATAATATTATTTTGTGGTAAAATTCATTTATTTATTTTTTGTAGAAGTGTTAATTAAGAGGCTACTTTAAACAAGTACAAATTATGAAATTCATGTCACAAGAAAACGAGTTTGTATACTATAAAACTTTTTTATTTATTTTGAAGTATATTTAAATTCTGACAACTCACTCAAACTAAAAAGAGGGTCTGAAACTACCATGCCCAGATGCTGAAACAGCCTTTAAATAAATTGAAGAAAGTGTGACAGTATTAAGAGGGAAAGCGAGGGTTCTCCTAACGTAATCAATAATTGTTTTTTATAAGTTAATTTTAATTTGTGTATAAATAGCAATATAAATTTAAAAGTTTAATTTTGAACTATATTTTTTAAATTGTATATTTATGTATATCTAATGTCCACATCATGTTGCGTCATCTTTTGTGATCTCTATCCAAATTGTGGTAAAGAAGAAATTTAAGATACGGAAACATTGGCCACATTAAAGCTACCTTTGCATAGGATTCATAATGGAACAAGATCTTCTATCATACCTAAAATCTCTCAATTTTTTTTTAATGGCATTTAGAGGTGTCAAACACTCACCAACTTTACATTTTTTTCACCATTACCCATGTATTTCTATGCAAACTTAGATGAAATATAAATTTATAGCAGTGGAAATGGTATCAAAATAAGGAAAATATGTAGATTGATTAAGCATCAATTTGGATAATATATGAATTTTAAATGAAATATTAAAATTATAAATAATAAATAAATTTTTGAATTTAGTATCATGATGAATATTTATCAGTACGCTTTAGTGAGGATTAAATCCACAACTTCTTTTACTCTTCTTCTTAAACTTACTTAATTATTTTTATTTATCCAAATTAACCACTAAGCCACATTATCATACCTTATACACTTTATTATGTGTTGAGTTGCGGAGAAAAGTTGTAACATATAGTTTAATATAACTAAAAAATCATGAAAGAATTATTCATCTCATTATTTTTAGAAGATGCAATTTTCACTTTAAAAATATATGAAAACAATATTTACGTGGTGTTAAGTGTCGTTCATTGAAAAAAAAAAATCTAAAATGTTTATTGATTGAATTAGTAATTTGGTCTTATATTTGGACATTTGATTCGTTTTAATTCATATATTTGTTTTTTTTCCAGTTTTTATTAATTAGAGTCAATGTAATCACATTCGTAAAATGAATGTTAGTTAACATAGTTTGTAGGTGATCACATATCCAAATCCTCTTATTTCGTTCAAGCCCATATTTTCGACTACACAATGTCATCGAGATTGTCTCATTAGAATCCAAAATTGACTCCTTTAAATCTAAGATATCCATTTTGTCTACTCATTTTGAATTTGTTCTCAAAACCCGTGAAGGACGACACTGATAGAAAAATGACTACACTGTCTCCATGTAAAAAGTACAAAAACTCAACTGAGTCAGGAAAAAAAAAAAAAGAAGATCAAATTACTAATTAACTGTTTTATTGAACTAATATATAGTCACCTCTCAAACTATGTCAAATTAATAAAATAATTACATTAACTATAATTAACAAAAATTAAACTTAAAAAAATAAATATAAATACCAAAACAAATACAAACCTAAAACCAAAATAGTAATTAAAAATATCTATTTGACAGAACTTCAGACAAAAAAATAAAATATAAAAATAAAAAGTAGAAGTTTTGAAAAGATCATGATCTTTAATTGACGTAGCATTTATTCAATCCTATAGTTATTAATGACTTAAGTAAGTACGAAAATATTGGAACGTTTTACTTTGATGGTGTGAAATAACTAAAATCGATTAAACAATTTAAAGATTTAAATTTAGATGTAAAATTTTCTCTATATCACATTGGGTTTTATGTGTTTATCATAACTATTCGAATTAAGATTATAATTTATATATTTATGAAACAAAATCAATACATGCATATGGAGTAAGTTTAGGAAAATAGAGGTGTCAAGAACAATTTCTTTTATCATTCAGTTTTTTAAAATTCAAGTTCTGAAAATCCTCTCTCCCTCTTTTTTTTTTCGCTTTCTATTTGTCAACATTTTCCTTTATTTATGTACACAACTCTTGTTCTTAGAAACTTTATCGTCTTCAAACTTACCACTTAAATTAAGATTTTATTTTATCAAATTTTATAATATTTTAAGATTTTTTTTAAATAATATAATTTTATTCTCTTACACTTTACATACCCAAACAGAGCTAATGAATCTTGTATACTTTATTAATTTAACTACAGTTGATTTACGTGACAATTATAAAGACATATATTTTAATAGGTGATCAATATAGTTAACATTTTGAAGTATCATATTATACTGGACCTTCTTATAAATTAATCATGACTATGACTATAATAATGAATATGAGAGCAATAACTATACTAATTTGATTTGATTGTACTGATTATAATAATAATAGCAACCCCAATCATAATGAATAAATAAATAAAAATCACTCGACCAATAGAAAATATGAACGATAATTATTATATTTTTATTATTTTCATAAAAACTCTCCTCCCAAGGAAAAAACATGTTGTTTGAAAAAAGAAATACAATGGAATATAAGATAAACAAATTATATCATGTCAGTATAAGAGAAACATTTAATTACATAAGACTATCTTATATTACATATTGTTTCACGGATATTTAATGATAGATTTACTAGTTAGTTAGTAATTATTAATGAATTTATTGACAACCATCAATGATAATTTTATTTATAGATTTTTTATTGTCCATAATCCACAAATAAACTTAAACTATTAATGTATTTTTTTTATTATTAACAAATATTTATTAGCACTAATATATTTCTGCTTATTAACAGATTTTATTTGTTAGTAATTATAGATTTTTCTGTAATATATTATAATTATCTTTTTTGTATTTGTATGGATTTCAATTATAATGGTCGTGTGATGTGGTGTAGCATGTGATTTTACAGGTGAGGTGAAATATGATAAAAATGTTATGTTTTAAGTTTTGAAATTGATATGTATAAATTTATATATAGTTGTCTCCTTTTAAATTTCTTAATAATTTAATTTTTTAAAATATATTTTACTGAAAAAGAAGAATGTGTTTTGAAATAAATATTATAATATAAATACTAAATATGATTATTACAGTAAATCTTGATATAAATATTTTCAGAATATTTTTTAATAAAAAATAAGACTAATCATTCAAAAGAATAATAATTCCCGAAAATTTATAATTCTCAATAACCATGATTTTTTATAATGGACAAATTTTGCATTTAAATAAAGTTCACTTGAAAATCAATTTTACAGATATTCATCCAGATATATAGGATAATACTATTCCGGTAAATTTTTTATAAACATTCTTTAAAAATAAAAATAAGATTTTTTTATCAGCTAAAACATTTCCTCGAGTTTATAAATGAATGAATCACCTCGTATACAAATTAATTTTAGCTTCTGAAAATTTTTGTTCAAATTTTTCTATAATTTTTTTTAACGAGATTATCTGAAATAGGACCTAAATTATAGAAACTAAGAATTGCAATCGATACGGCTAGAAATCTGGACAATAAATGTATAAAATAAACACAATAAAAATAAAAATTCGTTCTTTAAATCACCATAAAAATCTTCAATTATTACATATATTTTAAAGTTAAAAGGTGAACATATATACTTACCGCAAAATAAAAAAAATGTTATTATTATTATTATTATTATTTATATGTGATATAAAAACAAAAAAGAAGAGTATGGTAATAAGATAGGAGAATGAGGAAGTGATAGTGGGAGGAAGGTGAGAAGCAGCGAGAAGCAAGAACCAATCGAATCAACGATCCAAACAAAAACATAGAAAAACCGACGTTCCTCTTTGTTGGTCCCTAAACTACAACACTGTGTGTATGAACATTAGAATTGTCGTTTCGCCGTTTCTCGTTTCGTTTCGACGCCTACGAAGCTTCTACTACTCCCACTACCACTTCCAATTTATTACCCTAATTACTATCGCCAACCTTTTTTCTTCTGCTTTCAATTGCTTCGCATTGCATGGACCATTTCACCTTCTAACACAATCAATTTTTCTTCCATAATTTGTTTCCAGACCCAGAGAAAAAAACTACCTGAAGAAGTTGATGAATTAATTAATCTTAAACATCACTTCTTTCTCTCTCCAACCTCAATCCCTTCACTTGCCCCACTTTTTCTTCAGAGCCTTTATCTCTGCCTCAACCCCCTATTTTCTCTATTGTTTCCTTTGTTCCGCTATTTTGTGGTAATTTTTTTTTTTTTTTTGGGTTTTGTTTTTGTGGGTTTTCGGATTTCAGTTGCGTATGTGTTCAATCTGTTCAATTTGATCGACTTTTTCCATCTTCTACCTTGCTCTGTTTTATTTTTATTTTTTTTTCCTTTTTCATTACTTTTCTCCTTCGGGGTTTATGAATTAGATTAAATGTATTTTTTTTTATGTGTGCCATTCAGGCTGTGGATCGGTTATTCACCCTCTCTGTGTTTTTTCAGTTTGTGTAACAGACAGAGTAAACATGAAACATGAGATGGTTACTGCTGTAGCTTTGAGTATGAAATCGGAGTGCTAAAATTGATATTTTGTAATACTTAAGCCTGTTTGTTGAAGGCAAGTTATAAGTGGAAACGTTTTGGTTTGGGGGTTTGTTTCATCTTTATGTGAAATGAAGTCACTGTGGACGACCCAGTTTATGCTGGGTTCATCATTGGATTTTCGTTATTACTAACGATTATAGTTTTCTGATGCCACTTTTGAAGAGCTCAATATCACATGTTTTTAGGCGTGGTGCCATGCTTAAAGAATAAATTTTAAGTTCTACCTTAAAAAATACTCCGTTTTCTGCGCATAGGAAGAATTAGTTTTTGGCAACTTGTTGGTATTTTTTTTCATAGCTGTCACTATTTTATGTTGGCTTGCATGATAATAAGGTATCCACATTTTGTAATGGATTTGAGATTTGTTTGTAGCATTATTTTTCTTTGAATTAATCTTGCTTCTTAGAGAATTTAACCTACCAAAATCATTGTTATGTTTGTTTTGAAGATACAAATGGCTGGAATGTCAAAGGAAGAAGTGACTGGTAGTCCTAAATGGGGTGCTTCAATTATTATGCAGACAACAGAGGATGTGGCAAGAGCTGTTGCTTCTGCTGTAAATTCTCCAAGGCCATCCGTTATATATTCATCAAAAAATGATCAAGGTGGAAATCAATTTCAAAGGCTGCAGTATCAAGTTACAAAAATGATAAAAGGATTTTCTCGCCCTTCTGAAGTTAAATATAACAATTACAATCCGGAAATCCTGACAGCTCAGAAGCGTCAATGGGCTGCAAACTTTCAGTTACAGTACATGGTAGAACTAAAATCTTCTTACTGAATCATTAGAAGTCAGAACTAGATGTTTGTTGCACTCTTTAGCGTAAACTATGAGGAAATTTAAGTTGGTTGATACTGTTGGATTTTGGTACTAGGTTTTAAATACTTTTCCCCTTAGTTCTTCATTTAGCAGTTTGGCCCAAGCATGAGTTACTTGAACATTCAGCTGTTTCCCTTTTCACCTTAAACCATCATATCTGCATATGTTTCTTTTTGCTAAATGTCATCATCAGCGTTTTTAGATTTGTGCCTTCTTTTTGACTCGGCACGCAAACTCATACTAATTTGTTCCCAGACTCTGAGACTTCCTCATATTTTACAGGACCATAGGTCATGGAAGGAGCCAACAAAGCTGTTTGAAAGCATGGTGGTTGTTGGACTTCATCCGAATTGTGATATTCAGGCACTGCAAAGACAATGTTTCTTAAGAAAGTCTGAAGGCCCTGGCAAATTAAGAAGTGCTCTTGGTTATCAGAATCAATCTCGTGTGGGGCCTAGTCTTGAACCTCAGGTTTTGATAATCAGATGCATAAATTGAATTTCCATTACTATAACTGTGATAATTATTCTAACTGCCTCTTGTCCTATCACTTTTTTTTTTCCCAACAGTACTTTTGCTGTGTCCACTACAAATTTCATTGGCTTCTGTTCTGAATATTGGTTTTATGTTCAGATGTATTGGTATCATGACAACTTTATGTTCATTTTATTTCCAGGTCTTATTTGTTTACCCTCCAGAAAAACAGCTGCCTCTTAACGACAAGGATCTTCTCTCTTTCTGCTTCCCTGGAGGCTTGGAGGTTAGGTGTACGCACAACGAACTTCTAATTTCCCCCTACCCGTTTTATGCCACTATTGTTACTATCAACATCTTCACCATCGTCATTATGAGTATCATTTTCTGATAAATACTGAGAACAGATTACTTCTAGCATTGGGGAATTATTTTGACGATAAAAAGTGTCCGGAAAAAGTTGTAGCTTTTTGAAAGATATTCCCCCATCCCAATTTAATATTATGGAAAAAAACCACGTATCTTCCTTTTGTTTATAATCAAAGGGGGGAATAAGCTGAAACTACTTTTATAAAGTTGTAAGTTGTTTTCATAAGCTAGAAAACAGTTTATGAAACTATCACAAGCCATCTGCATAAGCTCTCCCATAAACTTTTGTAAGTACTTGGGTTATTCAAAATAAGCAGTAAGAAAGCTCTTCCAGATAGGTCGAAGAGTACAGCGTTGTTATCAAATAAAAACCTACTTAGATTAGGAACCCACAATACATTAGTATACAAAAAGTATCTTGATGAATCAGAGTGATCAATATTATTTTGTATTTAATTTTTTGCATCAATTATCTGAATACCAAATTTTTGGTTGATGTATCTGCAGTGAGTTAGATTTATTTATTTTTGTGTCAGTAACTTATATGGAACTTATATTTAGGTTTTGCTTTTTCCTGTATCTGATTTTAGGTTAATGCTGTCGAGAGAACACCTTCCATGAGTGAATTGAATGAAATTCTTTTTGGGCAGGTATTTATGAAATATTTTTATTCCACTAATATTATGCATTATGCAAATTTTCTTTTGTTAGTATTATAATATTTTGGCTTCATTTGGCCAATTAGTAACTAACAGTCTGAAATTATATATCTCTTTGTCAATCTGGTTACTTAGCATCTGCAACTTCATTGTATACAGACTCCTAGCATGTTTGTTTTATTGTTAACATGCGATCCATGCTACTTTAACTCCACTCCATGTTTCTACTATCATTGAGTTCTACCTATGTTCGAGGCTTCCCAACTTCATAACAAACACCCTATCAGTATATTGGATGACCAACTTGTATGATGAGGCTGGAGAGTGTTTGAGATTTTTAACACGATGCTCACCTGTGTTTGTGTATTTTTTTTTGCAGGAACACCTTAAACAAAGGGATCTATCTTTTGTATTTAGACTACAGGTAACTTAAGTGATCGAATCATTACTTTGTTTCATCTGTCTTATATTTTCTTATACTAATGTTCTCTCTCTTTTCCTTACATCAATATATTCTAAGAATGAAAATTGGATTGTATATTTTTGAAACTTTCCAAAATCTATTTTGGAATTATATATTTCACAAATGGAATATGCTAATTCATGTCTTTTCATTTTTCACTAGTCTAATGCATCTTTCTAAATTATTCTTAGCAAATGCTATTTGAAAAAATTACTGAAGGAATTAATCCTTACGATTATGTAACCACCCAGTTGTATGGCAATATTCAGAGTGGTTAATGAGTAACCAGTTCTGGACTTAGTTAACCAACCATGTTAGTAGCAACTTTTTCCCGAGGTGCATATATTTTCATCATTATTTCCTTTCACTATTTCACTAGGTTTATAGCTGGTCAATGTTAGTTTGGATTTTTTTGTTGTTGTTTTTGTACCTTAATTTTCCTTGGGTCTACGTTTGTAGCTTTTTAGGTTTACCTCTTCCAAGGCATCAAAGATTCATATAGTCCCATTCAAGCTTTGAGTTTTTGGGTCCCTCCTTAATGTTTTTGTTTTTTATATTGTACTCATTCCTGACAACGCTTCTTTCTTTTGGGCGTCTTTTAATGACACAGGGTGCTGATAATTCAACTCTTTATGGATGCTGTGTCTTGGTTGAAGAGTTAGTGCAAAAACCCTCTGGATTGCTTTCCCTGATTTCTGAGAAACGGTCAAGTTATTCTCCTTTGAAACGCGAACGCCATTTATTAACTACACAAAGATGTTACTGCATTCTCTCAAGGCTCCCATTTTTTGAATTGCACTTTGGTGTGTTGAACAGGTAGGTTGGGATGTTTAACATATCTTGTCATTTATTGTATTAATTTTTGGAAGAACAGTTCTGTTAGTATTGGCTGTTATGTTGTGTCTTTTATGCACCAAAGTTTGTCAAGTAATTAATGATCTGGTGAGGGTTTATAGGATTAATGTGCAATACTGAAACATTAGTGCTAGTATTAGTGATCCGGTGAAGATTTATAGGATTAATGTGCAGTATTGAAACATTAGTGCTAGTATTTTATATGTTTGTGGAAATTGACTTGTCGCTGTGATTGCTTAAATATTAGTTTATTTTCTACTACGAACTTTTTTCAGTTTCAAGGACTGATAAAATAAATACCTGCATTTCCTTAATTAATCAACTAGGCTGAAAAAGACATACAATAAGCAAATCAATGTTTAATAGTGAGAGGAATTCATGTACTTGGGCAAACACTTCACACCCAATATAAGTTGGAGGAAAAAACCCTGTTTTATTGATGTCCAGATGATATTAATTGAAGTAAATAACATATTGGCTGAAAGTAATTGGAAATGGTTCAATCTTTGCTGGAGGCAAGATGTAGTTTGTTGTGACATAAATTTGGTCTTAGCACAGTGGAGTAACTTTACTATTTTCTTATAGGTGAAGAAACTATCAAACTTGTCCATTGTACTTGGGAAATATTAAGTGTATTCAAGATATCACACCAAATAGAGATTTGGCCAAGTTATAGCAGTCAATTTTTGAAGTTGTGTTATATGCTTAAAGTTCACTTTCAAATTGGTGTCAGAGTGTGTTGATCCATTTTTGACTATTTTAGTCTTGTTCAGTATACGCCGTCTGACCTTTGTTTGTCATCACAGTTTTCTTCAGACTATTAAGAACGACATTGTTTTTGAAGGAGCCCAATGGAATTGATTGATCTATGTATGCAATAACATCTCATGGGATATGCTTGTTTGTTGTTAATTTAGTTTTGGTAGCTTACATTATTGTGTGCTGTATGTCATCTTGGTGTTTGGTAAAATTATTGGAATTATGCATTTTATATGTTCACATTTAATGTGTTAGAACTGTTGGCAATCTACTTGACAGTATGTGTGCTACACTTTTATGGTTTTTGTTTGATTTACTGTGCTGATATCTTTGTAGCATCTTCATGCAAGAACGACTAGATCGCTTGACGAAAAACATTGGAGATTTAGATTTAGAATATGTTGAAGATAGCTGTGGTGAAGACAATTTTGGGGAACATTCAGAGTGCACGTTGGTGAATGATAGATTAGAAGATAGACATGATGACAGTCCAACGATTTCTCAATCAAGCCTAATAAATTCCTTACCGGAAATCATTGAAGATGATAGTAGTTATCCCAAGAAAGAAATAGTTAACGTGGAGCTGCATATATTTAATGATAGAGTCAATGATGACAATCCTGTGTCTTGTGATCTTGAAAAGGATAAAAAAAATGTTAATGAAGAATCTGCCCCTACGAATGCTGACGATTGTGATTTGTATGGAGATGCTTTTGTAACTAATAAACAGTCAGAAGATAGGCGTTTACCCAATGCTATTCTACCACTCTTGCGGTATTGCCAGTATGAAAGTTCTGAATCTTCCTGCAGGTACAACACTTTTGTCATTGTTCAGCGCATTTAGTCTGTATTTATGTAAAGTTAGCAAATGTAATGGTGTTCCCTGTGTTTTGTTTTGTGGTCAGATCTGAAAGAGCCAAGAAGAATATCTTCTGTATGAATTGTTTGATGTACTTGATTCTCTATAGGTTCAAATAATTTTGTTACTTGTTTATTCCTTGACTTCAATTGACAGCAGATATGTTGGTTGATTTTTTATTAAGTGTTGTTCATTACTATTATGTTGTCTGGTGTATTCTTGCATATGTTTTGTGGAATGAGTTGATGAGGAATATCACAGCAGTCATTGAATGACTCTTTATGCAGTTATGTTTTAGTGTGAATACGCTGTGGTGTATTATATTTTTGTTGCCTCTTCCAAATGGTTGAATAAAACGTATGGCTGTTTTATGCTGCGTTCAAGGTTCACCCTGTGAAGGATATTGCAGTTATAATCTGTTCATTTCACATCTTAAACATCTGCTTCGTGCAGTTTTCAGGGCTCTCCTTGTGATGACAGGAATTTCAGGAGTGATGCCGATGATACCGAGACTGAAGATGCTTCGTTCTCTGGTCAAGAGGATTTGAATGACCTAAATGTTATTCTTGAGTGGGCTAAGGTTTGTACTTTGAAATGCATTTTGTACTGTTATTTTTTGGATTGTGTATTGATATTAACTTATGTTATTTTCATCAATTCCCAGGCAAATAACTGTGGATTATTACAGATTATAAGTGAGTATTATTGCTTAAGTTGCCCTGCAAGGGGCACATCACTTAGGTTTCATCCTTTGGAGCACCTGCATCCTTTAGAATATCACAGACCAGATGATGCAATTCTACATCTTGCTGGTTCAACTGTTGATTTGAAATCTTTCAGTGCAGGCCTGGAATTTGCAGAGGTACGTTACGGTAATTATGTATTGTGTTTGATGCCCATAGACTCATGACAATACTTAATTTTTTGTTTGTTCTTCTCAGGCTCACAATTCTCTTCTGGCTGAGGAGGAGGCAACTGCATTATCTACATGGGCTGTAGGGTGCATGTGTGGTACCTTGAGACTTGAAAATGTAAGTTCTGTTATACCTTGTGATTGAATATATGTTCTTATACCAAATATCTCAACATTTGTGGAAAAAACTGATTTGACTATGGTGCCATTTTCATAATTCGTCAGCTACTTTAGAAAGCAGAGGTTATGGGAGATATTACATATATTACAACTGATTTATGGGAAAGGAAAACAGTTCCAAAAATTATGATCTATACATGATAATAAGTTAACGCAGCTGTAAAGAGTTGAAGGACACATGATTAAACAAGTAAGCCTAGATGGCATTAAAATATTGCTGATCCATTGAGCCCCGGAGTTGAAATGTATTGATTTGTGTAGAATTTGTATAATGTTTGTCCAGGACTTTTACAGCTACATGTTGGTTTGAATGGTTTTGTCTATTCTGCAGGTGTTAGCATTCTTTGCAGGAGCTCTACTGGAGAAGCAGATAGTTTTTGTCTGTTCTAATTTGGTATGTCTTGTGGCTCAACTTAAGTCAGTAATGATATTGTGAATATTGTTTATTTTCTCTATTCAATTTTATATTAAGGCTAATGTTATCTGATCCATTGGTTGGATACCTGTATATGCCTTTTTCTCTCCCATGCACTGTTAGAAACAGTACTAACTATATTTGTACTTAAGTTACCCTTGCTCTGTTAGTTATATTTAGATTTGAATTATGATGTGCCCATTTTGGCCTTGCTGACATGCTCATGCGTTGATGGTCAGCTATTTTGCTACTTATTCTGTAATGTACAGACAGCATCAGGAGTTATGTTAATTATCTTTGAATCTTGCAAATGTGCATATCCTCTGTTTACAAATTTATTATATCCACATTGAATATGGTTAGCTATATGTGGTTTTGACCCAACCCAATATTGGATTGGCTGATTTAGAGACTTTAATTGTCAGAAACAAGCATCTCACTTGAATTGTTGACATTTCATAATAATCCTTAATGGAAGCAATTTGATTCTTTTATGACCAGGGAATCCTATCTGCGTCAGTTTTATCAGTTATTTCACTAATTCGGCCCTACCAATGGCAAAGCTTACTAATGCCGGTTTGGTTCCTCTCCTTTCATATTTAAAAATCAATATGGATTTTCGTAGTTTTTAGTACCACTTCTCGACTACAGAATTTGATAAGAGCATCATACTCTTCTAGGTTCTACCAAATGACATGCTTGAGTTTCTGGATGCACCTGTGCCTTACATAGTGAGTATTCTGGTCTTGCTGTACTATAAGATTAATACTTGATTTACTTACATAGATAAAGATATTGAATATTGTGTGTTGGAGCTTGTGAAGTCCATTAAATAATATCTTCTATAAATTTTAACATTAAAATTTGAGTGATTAGTGTGGTATGTAGTTTTAAATTTGGTTTCAACTGTTTTTTATTGTGGCCTTTTTTTATATTGATGATATCATTTATCATAACTGACTTGCCTCAAAATTGATACTTCAGGTTGGTATCAAAAACAAGACCAGTGAAGTTCAGTCAAAGTTAACTAATAATGTTATCGTGGTTGACGCCAACAGGAATCAGGTCTGCTATTTCTTTTTCTTTTTCTATTCTACAATGCCATAAAGCATGGTTCCCATCTCCTTCCCCAAAAACAATGTTGTTTGTATTTGTTAGGAAATTGTATGCTTGGCTACTTCTATCCTATTATCTTGCAAAATTCTTAATTGAACACGAATGAAACGATGCTATGCATTGTTGAATTCATACTGCTTGATTATTATCATTTGCACTTTTATGTTTTCACATTTCGTGTTCCTTTGAAATTTATTTTTTATCAAATTCGGTTTTTTTTCTTTGTTTGGTAAGAAAGTGCTCAAATTACTCATACAACCCAACAACTGAATTGGTCACCCAACTTCTACTCAATATATTCAACCCCACTGAATTAGTTATACAAAGGGTGTTTATATATTGCACCCTAACTAACTGAGGTAGTTAGAGTCTGCATGTGAGTCTGGATGAAATATTGTGGGTTTATGTGAGTTGTGTTTTAACTTCTATCATACTTTATTTTAAAGTTATAGCAAGATAAACATGATCTCTTACAACAAATGCTGTTTTTTCACCATAGGTGAGGTCATCAGCAATACCTCAACTGCCACGGCAGAAAGAGTTGATCGCTTCTTTACGCCCTTATCATGCAACTCTAGTGGGAGAAAGTTACTTGGGTAGGAGAAGGCCAGTATATGAATGCACAGAAGTACAGGTGGGTATCTCTTAATTATCACTTCTTCCTTATACATTACGCTCCCTCATGTCCTCTGTTTCTTTCTCTCGCTTTTTTGGTTAGGTATTTATACCAATTTTACAAATTCGGTTATTCATTTGCCTAATAATTCATCATTTTATCAGAGTTTAAAAAAATACTAGTTTTTGATAGGTTTATAGAATGTCATATTGTCAACAATCTGTTATTCATATTTCTGTAACATTGTCAACAGTCATGTCAGCATAATGTCACATCATCTTATGTTGTTTTTCCAACAGGTAGAAGCTGCCAAGGGGTTCTTATCGGTGTTAAGGACTTATTTGGATTCCCTTTGCCATAACATTCGTTCGCATACAATAACCAATGTACAATCCAATGATGATAAGGTCCGTGTTTTCTCTTAACAGCAAACATCATTGCATTTTTATGGGTAATCTATATATATGTATGTATGTATGTATGTATGTATGTATGTATGTATATATATATATATATATATATATATATATGTATATATATATATTTTTCAATTGTTTCTAATGTCTCACGTTCTTAAAATAAGGATTTAATCAAAGGGCCTACACTTATACAGTGGTTAGTTTTTGATGATCAATTGATTTGAGTCTGGAAGGGTAGGGTTGTAAAAATACATCTTAAAGTATTGGATCTACTTTATACACTTTAACGAAACACGCACCATAATTCTTTAGTGGGTAATCTTTTAATACTACCCTTATAACTACATTACCTTCTTCTCCTGAAAATTCTTTATTGGCTAAAATTTTAAGTTCAGCGACGTGGCACTCAAGATAGATAAGTTTAAATTGTTTGTCTATACTTATGTTTTCTTGGTCTCTTTATGCAATTTCACACTAGGTTTTGCTCAATTTGCTGGCATTGAGATGTAGAATGATCATATTCTTATGTTCAATAAGCAAAATTAAAATATAATTAAAACAGGATTATGTAAATTGAACAATTCTAATTCATATTCTTATCATAGTTTGCAAATATTTACTTGCATTGCAAATAACAGACTTTAGCTCACAATTTAAAGATATGAATGCTTGTACGTTCAGGTATCCTTGCTTTTGAAGGAGAGTTTCATCGACTCATTTCCTTATCGTGATAGGCCTTTCATGAAGGTTTGGCTCATGAACTTTACATCATGATTTATGCTAATTTTGTATAAAGTTATCTTTATTTACTTTCTGGTTTTAAAAACCGGAACTGACTCCCAAAATTTATTTGATTTTCAATTTCTCAAGTCCAATTCCAAAAGCTATATTTATGTGAATATGATTCAAACATAGTTTCATGGTGTAGTTTTTCTAGCTAAATTGTGTTAGTGCTTGACAGTCATTGTAATGCTTTATATCTCCGAGGTTTGGTCAATTTATTCTCAACTATTGAAGGATATCTATCCATCTATCTATCGCCGATGACAAGCTTATTGACATCAGGCCAAGCCAGGTTGTTAAGGGTTTTACCAAAATCTTGAGATTCATGTGGAACCTTTACCATGTGGCTGTTGAGTGTCTTGTACTCTTGAAACATATGGCTGAAAATAGCTACTTGTCACCTGGATTCGATGTAGTTCTTGATTGGGGAATTGACTTGTTCTAAAGTCAAGTAAACACGTGATTGCTGTGTTCTCAACTGCATCCATCTACTTGTTAATGTGGCAAACCAAGTGAATGTGCATAATAAGCAATAATTCTTTATAGGTTGACATGCATGTTCAGTAGAGTACTTATTTGTCAGCTTGCTTAAATACTTTTGGCATGTTTATCATATTCATGTAATTTATTGAACGTCTAAGCAGAGATTTTATGTTTTTGGGTATTATTCCCAGTTTACTGATTCGGATTTTTCCTTTGTTGTCTTTTGCCAAATAGCTTTTCGTGGATACACAGCTCTTCTCTGTGCACACAGATCTTGTTCTCTCTTTCTTCCAAAAGGAATAGAGCTATTTGGGAATATCACTGCCATGCAAAGCTTGAACGCAAGTTCAGTGTTGTATAATTTCTCTAACTATGTATGAGTTAAAATTTTCTCCCTTCATGTAACGAAAAATTCCACTCGCATATAGGCTTGCTGCAGAACTTGTATATAATTAGTTAGATAGTATATTTAGTCTTAATAAGTGCTATTAAGGTTTCACTCTTTGTAAATGACAATTTTTGTTTCATACACCAAAAGTGAAAGTTTTATGCTTACATTATGGATAGAATGCAGAAATTTCTAGCTGCAATGTCGAATACGTTTTCAAGTTCTTATAAACATTTGCGAGGGCTAATGAATATTCATTATCAATGTAAGAAGACCAAGTGTATGTTTGATTTTTGTTATGATGTTCCTCCAATTCCAAGCATTATACATTCACTTTATCTGCTTCTATCGAGTTAATATTAATCTTATTCTCCTTGGAGCACTTGCACTAATGATTTGTGAACATTTTTAAATACTTCATAAATGCATATCACTTTTCTTTTTGTCACATCATACAACTATTTTTGTATTTTCTCTATTCTGTCTTTTATCTCAACTTGAACGGGTACTTCTGGATGAGACAATAATAGTTACATCAGATCCATCAGAGACAAAGTTTAAGTTTCATTATCTTAAGACAGTATTAACCCTATCTAACCATTAACCTTATATATAGAAATTAGATATAACTTATGTTTCATTAAAAGGTTATGGTTTCCAAATACCCAATGAATACAATTTAAGGTTCATTCACATAAATTAATAACAATAATTAAGATACTCCATATTTTTCAAAAGAACCTCATTTAAAGATAAATTAAGAAAAAAAGAATTCTTTCTGTTCATTTTGGAGAGTAAAGAGGTAGTAGCAGAAGAAGATTTGATTGAGTGGAAAATTTAGAGCCCTACTGATTGAAAGACAGTAAAAGTAAAGGTTCCTTCCGTGTCTGGTGATCCATGGTCCCAAAGGAAACAAACATTTTTGCAGTTTCATGGTTTGTATGATCCTCATGGGGACCAATTTTATTAGATTTAACTACCCTCAACCTACTCTAGGTACTTTCATCACTTCACATGACTGTCTCCTCCTGATGCCAAATATATGTTCAATGCACTCTCCACTTCATCACTCACCTTGTCGTCTTCTAACACTGTGAGAATGTGAACCCCGTTTATGCATCATCATTTCTTAAGTTCTTTCACACCACCAAGTTTAAAATGAAGCTCTACACTTAAATGCTCCTGCTGCTGCTGCTGCTGTTGGCCATAGCATTGTTGAAAACACACGTAAAGGCAAGTCACGTGGTAATCTCAACCTCTTCATAGCATTTTCTGCTCCTCATTATTAATGTTTTTCCCAAACAAATATCAAAGGAACAATGAGAAGAATGATCTTAAATGGGCCATTTTCATATCAGCTTTTTCAAAACTTCAACTTAAACTGCATGTAACAAATTTCTTCTTTGAAAAATAGCCATGTAGGTGGGTTCATCCTATATTTGTTGATATCTTCAAGCTTTTAGCATAGCCCTGTAAACTTTTACTGATCTATGACTTTGGTTTATACATACATATATTTTTTTGGGGGTTAAATAAAACTTTTAACTTATTATTTCATGAAAAATTCAATTTGTAATTGCAAATGTTGTCCCACATGTTATTTACACAGGTACAGATTGAAAGAAACTGATGACCTACTTGGCATTCCCATTGCAAGTTGGGGAAATCATAACTATTGAAGAAGCGTGAGCTGAGTGTACGACTGTGTGTGAGATTGTGGTCCAAGTCCAAAATCTGACACCCTGCTCCATGATTCAAAGCTAGAATGATGTGAAAAATTAATAGTGCACACATTAGATCAAGTAGGTTGTAGATTTTCTTATGAATGAGAGAAAAGAATGTGAACAGAAACTGAGTTACGTAACACTTTTCTCATGAATAATGTGCATGCGTGTAAGCTACTTATACATTTTTTAAACCAATGACAGATAAATTCTGAACGCAAAAGTTGCAGCACTAGTACTAGATACATGAAAGATGAACCTAAAAGTAAACACAGGAACCTTAAGATTTCAAACTACCCTTGAAAACTTGTTTTCCAACAATAGCTATAACAAAGATACCTGCATTTTCCCTTGAAACTGTCACAATAATGGAAACATTTTATGTCTCCCTTATTTATTTCTTTAACATGCAAGTGTTTAAAAGAAGATGGTAGTTATTTTGGAGCTTTGTGTTTTGACAAGCACTTGGCATGCATAAGAGGCCATAGATGTTGTGTTTTGATAAAGGGGAACAAATAATTGAACAAGTACTGAAATACTCCCTCTAACTATAAATGCTCTCAACATTGTTTAAAATTGGAAATTGTGATCTTTCAGTCACTTCAGATATGCACCATACTTGAGTGATTTGCTAAAGTATCATGCTATGTCACAGTTATGCAATCATACAAACATACTTTATTTTGTTACATACTTTAGTTTCTGTTGTTTCTATGTATATTTTCACAAAAGTAAAAGTGCTTAAAAAGGAATATAAGTGTAATTTACTCTTAAAACGTGTGTATATCTATATAAGTCATTCTTTTTTTTATATTTAAAAATATTCTCTCTTTATTGTAAAATCTGGTGTATAAAAAGTATTTTACATGAATAAGTAAAATTTGATGCATTGAATTTGAAATAAGACAAAAAAGAAAGTTAAAAAAGAAGTAATTTACTTGACATGAGAATATAAAAGAGATAGAAATAATGCATTTGAAATTAGAGTTGGAGTGTGGTGATGGTGTACGGATATATGATATGATATGAAGACTTGTACTCTTCCATTCTGCAATACTAACAGTGCAAGAATACCTCACAGAATTTAATACGACCAAACAATTTTAATATATCAGACCAACTTTCCCTCTCATTTTATTTATCTCTCCTACCCCTTTGACCATAACTTTCTTTCTAATAAAGATGTGAAAGTCATCCACTCCAACTCACTTCATAAAATTCTAAATATGGATATAAAACTCATTGTTTTTAAATTTTAAAAAGGAATAAAGGTAACTTTTTAATGTGAATTTTGTTCAGGTGGAAGTTATTCAATAAAGGTTTAATAGTTCTTTTTGTCTCATGATTTAACGTTTTTCTATTTATTTTTTATACAATTTTATTTTTATATTTTTTTTGAAATGATTCAATGTATTTTTTTTTTCATTAGATCTAGTGATAATCATTTAGAAGACTGGAACAAGAAAATGAAATAAAGATAATGTGATTCTGCATATATAATGTATATGTCTACGTCCACGAGCACATTAAAAAATATTTTATTTCTATGTTTATTTCAAGTTTTACGTAAAATAGATAACAACATCTCATAGTATTAAAAATGTGGAATTAAATCAAGATCCATAACAATTCTCTCCCACTTGGTATTTAATTTACATTATCACCTAATGTAGTGCCTTCATCATCAATTATTCTTGAAGGTCAATTGAGACAATTCTCTCCCACTTGGTGTTGTAACAGTCTATTAAAATATTAGTTGGATTCTCTGTAGCAAGATTAAAGCAAGTCTTCATCATTTATCAGGTTTCGGATAAAATGATACTTCAATTTAATGTGTTTGCATCTAAAATAAAGAATATGGGGATTTTTAGCAAGATATATATCACTATGACTATCATTGAACAATGGAGAGTCATCTTGCTCTTTCCTTAATTCTTTTAGAATGTTCTTCAACCATAACATCTCATTTGCTGCTTATAAGATAACTACATACTCAACTTTTGTGGTTGAGAGAGACTCTTCCTTCAAGTTTAGGCATCCAACTGATTGTTGTACCACTCAACATAAAAATGTAACCTGTTGTGTATTTTCTACAATCCAAATCACCTCTCAAGTTTGCAACAAAAAATCCTTATAAAGTAAGATTACTTCTTCTAAAAGACAAATGCATATTTGAAGTGCCTTTCAAATATCTCAATATCCACTTCACACATTTACAATGCTCCTTTTAGGGTTTGATAACAACCTACTCACAACTCCCGCTGCATATGCTATATCAAGTCTGGTGCAAACCATAACATACATCAAACTCTCTACTCGATGCATATGTCATTTTAGACATGTGACTTTCTTCTTTATTTCTCTAAGAAGATTACCTTTTTGAAAACTTTAAGTGAGTTCCTAATGGTGTATTCTTGATTTTAGCATTTTCAACATCAAATCTATTAAACAATTTTTCTATATATTTCTCTTGAGATAAATTCATAATACCTTCAGATCTATCCCTAGAGATTCTAATACCAAGATTTCCTTTGGCTGGACCAAAATTCTTTATTTCAAAAGTTTTCTAACAATAGTTTCTTCTACCTGTCAATTTCTGTCATATTAGCTCTAATAATCAACGTGTCATCAACATAAGAATCGCTTGAAACATAAGAATTAAAAGTATTGAGTTAAATTGTCTCATAATTACATGAATTGAGTTCATTTATATTTAGATTTTTTTTTTCAATATAAATTATCACAAACTTTAATTAATCAAAATAATTCACAAATTTAGGCTCTATCATTATTTATTATTTTTATTTTTATTGTTGTATATGGAATGATTTTTATAATTTTATTGATATGGAACGAATATTTGAATTAAAAGTTCGTAAATAGAAGTTTCGAATAATATATATATATATATATATATATATATATATATATATATATATATATAAAACATGTTATTTTTATATGAATATTTTTTTATAAATATATAAAATAAAATTTCTTCGAATAAGACTACTTAAATGTACTTTTATTTGATGTTGCTTTCTATGTAAAAATACAACTAAAACAAAAGTACTCGACTTTAGGCCTTGGTGGGTTGAAATTAATTAAAAGGAAGAAGGGAACATGAATGAAATAAGGAAACAAGGGTTTTTGAAAAATACATATAAATGTGTGGAAAAGTAAAGAAAATGTTGTCTCAATCATGTAAATAGGCTTAAAAATTTGTCTCCTTTATCTTCATATTAATATTAATATTAAATTTCGCTCCCAGATAGTTGACACCTAACTTTCTTCAATCACACTTCCTTTTTTTTTCTTATTTTATTACAATAGCAATTATAAATATTAAATAAGAGAAATAGTGTATGAATAAATGATAAATAAAATAAATAAGCACAAATGATAAAATAATATTAAAATAAAGATAAAGATAAGTTTTAAATATATTTTTGAGTCAAAATTGGGATAAGATTCTTTCGCTCTCTAAATTTAGAATTAATCCTTTTAGTGCTTATAACTTGAATAATATTTTTTAACTCCTTTATACTAGATATCATTGATTAAATAAAAAAGAAAGGCTGCCAAACAAATATAGTTGAAAATTTTGACTACAAATCTGACAACTATAAATTTGTGTGATATGATTTCAAATTATCATTTAATGTAAAGAGATTGTTATAAAAATAATTAAGCAACAATATAATATTTTTCTACCAGAATATTATTTAATATAAAGTATGTTTATTATTAAAAGATAATTTAATTATATAAAAGAATCCAAATTTAACCTTATTTCTTTACATATCAACACAAACATATCCCCTGTCTAGGACGTACATAGACACTAATTAATATATATATATATATATATATATATATATATATATATATATATATATATATATTTGAGAATTAGATAATCATTTTCTTCATAATAAAAAATTAAATTAAACAGATAATTTTAAGTATGTAATTTTTTTAATCTTATTTTAATTTTTAAGTTCCCTTATTTTACCAAGTTTAATACTTGTAAGATTAATACACATTTATTTGTTTTGATGAAAAAATTGTTAGTTATAACAAGTAATTTGTTTGTTGAAACACATACTTTTTTTCTATGAAAAGGATTAAAATTTTCTTAGTCTACATACAATAAAATAATTTGATTAAATCTAGTTTCTATAATCAAATACACATATTTTTCAGAATTTAGAATTCTCTGTTTAAAATATGATGTCTTTTATGTTTTTATTTAGAAATTTCGAGTTCAAACTTGATTTATAAACTATGGATGTGTGAATATATTTTTTTTCTTTATACACTCTTTTATTACCATTTTGCTTTGTTTTTTTTATCTCAATTTCTTCAATAGTTGGATGTTAAATTATTTTTTCAAATTTTCTTTAACTGTTTGTGACAGGAAGTAAAATATAAATATTTGAGATTTAATGTAAAGTTATATATATTTTAATTTTTAATTAATATTAATGTTTTTCCTTGATCGAAAATATTTTAGAAAAACATTGCAAAAGACATTTTGACCATCAATTCAAGGAATTACGTCAACAAATAATAAATATTATAATAACTAATGTAATTAATTTACTTTGTTATTTATGTTTATGTGTTTTTACTTGATTAATCATGATCTACACATATACTAACAATAATTAACTTGCTTAATGTCAAAGTAATACATCTTAACTGATATCTGTAAGTAGTTGTAACGTCCCATTTAATTTATAAACGCAATTAAAGGAAACGCCACACATAAGATAGCATAACAACGCAGTCCTGGGGTTCCCAACATCACCCCTACAAAACTAGGCACACCACGATGCCAACAAAA